>Ga0214544_1002066_pt1 | contig 42235 bp, 16 predicted proteins | sample CNSS3metaG_FD_160074 | JGI IMG/M metagenome (GOLD analysis project Ga0214544, IMG submission 160074) | Root nodule microbial communities from cowpea collected in UCLA plant growth center, Los Angeles, California, USA - CNSS3 | ecosystem: Host-associated > Plants > Roots > Nodule | place: USA...
CTGAAAGAGTGAGTGTGAGATGGGATTAGGGCAACATAGCAGGGTTTATATACGTTGGGCCAACCTTTAGGCCCACTTACAAGGGCAGCCCACCAACTCTAGAGCAGAAAAGAAATGGGGCCTTACAAGTCGGGTTGGCTCACCAACCCGCAAATAAAGGGTCATACAAGTATTTTTTGTTAAGTTGGATTTTATATTTGGGTCATGTTAGGTTATTTTTATAGCCAACACAAATAATTTGATATTTTTTTATTTTAGTTTGTATTAAAGTTTATTTAGATTTTAATTATAGTTATAATTTAGTTTTGACCAAAAAAAAAATTGTAGCTTTTTTAATTAAATGAGTCCGTGAGCCGAGCTGCTTAACTCGTCAAGATGGGTCGGGTCGAGTTAAATTTTTTGGGCTCACTAATAAGTGAATCAGGTTGGGTTGACTCACTAAATGATCAACCCGTGGCGGGTCGAGCCACCAGGATAAATTATGTAAAATATATAATAAAAGTATAACTTATGCTTAAGACTTAAAAACTAAATTATAATTATTAAATATAACATAATAATTGAATATATAATTTTTCAATGTATCATATTAAAAAAATTAATTAATAAATTAAATAATTAAAATTACAAAATTGTTAATAATACAAAAACCCATAACCCACCCATTAAAATTTTCAAAGTACCTAAAACAATGAATTCAGACTAATATTAGCAAACCTAATAGCACCCGCTCCCATGATTCATGTGATGAACCTCCGCGGTTGCACGGATCCATACCAACATTAATGTCTCTGTTTTGGTTTTTTCTAAATATTGTCTCCAAAGTATCTTCATCTTGCTTCAACTATATTTTAATCAACTTTACTTTATGATCATTTGTTTCAATTCCAAATATAAGAAAATTATATTTTTTATTTGACTTTAGTTTAACATAAGATTCGAAAAAAAAAAGTAATTCACTATTTCAAAATTTATTTTCAATCGTTTTTTCCAGATTTTATTACTATAAAGTTTAAAAAAATTTCTTACAAAATTATTGATAAGTGAAAATTTGTTAAATAGAAATCTTCTTGGTTCTGCATAATTACTGCCATATTTACAATATAATTTTATTATCACAATTACAAATAATTATATAATATTATAATATTAAATTTACTGTGCAGATTTATTATTATGTTTTTCATAACTATAAAGCATATAATGACAAATATAAATTGTAATGCAATTAAACGGTAAAACAATCCTTCAAAAGTCATACTTATAAATGTCGGTTAATTATCAATTAACTTAAAGACAAAGACATATGATATTATATTTGGATAAAATAAACATTTTCGTTTTATTCCTATTTTTCAAACTAAAAACTAAACCAAATATTTTTCAGTTAGTATGTTTAACGAGTTCAATGTTATACCCACACTTTAAACCAATATTACTATTTAATTTTCTATACAATTTCTTAGGTGCTAAAAACTATTTAAACAATATTTAAGTGCTTGATTAAGTAATATATTTGTCTATGTAGTTGCACCAGTTTCTTAATTAATAGCCATTTAAATTTATTAAGTTAAACATTATATATATATATATATATATTTTTTTTTTTTTCCTAAATTTGAACGACCGTTAACCTTAACATTGCCTTGACACATTATAATTCTAGTACCAGGAGTTACAGTGTTTGTGAAATTAGTCTAGGATTTTTTATTTTATTTTTGTAACCAGGAAATGTATAAAAAGTTATTCTAGTACTAAGTTATTGTGTCAATGACATTTATTTTTAAAAGTGTTTAATTATTAATAAACTGTTGATATTTTGTTGCAAGTTTTAAGAACTTAACAATCAAAATTTCAGTAAAGTTATAAGGATTATTTCATAAAATACTTTAGCCTAAGTTTTTAAACTGTTACTTTTGAGCTTATTCATCTATGCCAATGAGGTTACTAAACTTTGTCTTATCATATTTAATTTGGGGTATGGGACATGTGTATGTGTATATGTAAAAATAAAACATTATAATTGCATATAATTGTACTCTAGTGGGCAAGGTCACCCGAGTCAATTATCAGATCATAGACCATCTATTTTTGCATCATAACACTATTTTTGTGGTGTGGATTTCAAGATTTTAATAGATAATTCGTAAGTATATTTATAAACATTTTATGAATGTCTTCATACCTATTTGATCTGAAATACTCGGATACTTAATTTGAAATACTAAGATATATACGTACATTAGAAACAAGTGTTCAAGGTATTCTGAATCAATATTTCTAAAAATATTATTTTTACTGCAGAGTTTGAATATACTAATATGATATAATAATTAATTATTTAAAAAAATTAAAGGATAACATAATATTTTAATATATTTATATTTATTCATCTATAGATTCAAGAAACATATAAATACATCACACAAATTTTTCTTTATCACTTATTATTTCTTTGAGGGTAAGCAACCCATGTTAATGTTTAGTTAGCAGAAAATATGAATCTGCAACAATGAAAGTACAAAGTGCAAAACAATGGTAACATAGCATGAATGATCTGAGAATATTGCAGAACAAAGTGCAAAACTTGTGAAAGAAAAGAAAAAGAAAGAATAAAGAAAAGCAACACTTGTCATCACATAGCAATGGCCCTTGTCAATGACAACTTAAAAACAGTTTTTGACTTGCTTTTGTTTCATCTTCTCTCTGTGCTTTATTTTACGAAGATCTATGAAAAGTTGCACTGGTAACGAATTTTCATGAATATCGTGGGCCATTCTTTATTTTGCATTCCAAGCTTTCACTTTAGTTTCTGGATGGGGCAAATTGGTTTCACTTCCCTTACCTACTTTGTTCCTCTCTGTACCTGCACAACTACTGTTACCATTAAACACCGCTAAATTAAGCTGCATGCTTTCACCATCATACTTCATACCGTTTGAATTTCAAAATACCTTACTAATGCATAAGACTGATACTTAGAAGTGGATTTTAAACCTAATTCAACCATACAAAATCTAATTGTAAAATAAGAATTACACCTACTTATATATTGTGAATTGACCTTATTTTTAGTCGATGTGAGACTTTCAATAAATAAATCTTAATTCTTTTGATTGTGTAAGATCTATTGTGTCATTTATCGAATTATTATTGGACCATTCATTAATTTCAAATTCAAAATGTATATCTTTCGATTTTAAATAGTATATGTGAATTTTATAAGTTTAAGTTAAGTTTATAAAATCTCTTAAAAAAAAAACTGGTTTGAGTGTAGACGTGTAAAAGGATAGGCTTTATGAAAAAGCCTGATGCAGACATTGTTTCCTAGTCCCTGCAAAAGATACCTCATCGTAGAGAAGGAATATTTATTGTGACAACGAAAATGTCTGCCGATGAAATTGGTTTATGCATATAAGTATCAGTAACTCCACATGGATAACACAGCACACTTTTTCATCAACAAATGGACATTTATCACAAGCTCTGATTCTAGATTGTACACTGACAGTCATCAAACTAATATACTGTAAAGGTAATTATTCGTGTAAGAATGAAACGAATATGTTAATATTCTGTCTATGTCATAACGAGCAAAGTAGGACTATGAAACAGGATCAGTGGTTGTTGTTGCATATTCCTCTTCATTCTTTACTCAATTTTCACTTTTTAGGTCATATTAATACATCAGTAACAACGTACGGTAACTGCCACAGCTAAAAGTTCTCTCGCATTTTTCAACTTCACTAAACCAAACTCAACTTTGAATTTCCTGCTTGCGTAGCATTAAATGTTGGATATGTCAATGCCCAAATCACGAAGGCACACAAACTCTAGAATTGAAGTTAGATTAAAACAGAAGTATGGTTAACTAAGACCTACAAATCAAATAAGGAAATTACTCGTTTTAAAGGATTTTCGTGACAATAATATTGTAAGTGGTATCAATTATTCCGTGATAGAGACCAAGTAGACCGGATCACAATCAAATAAATCATGGTGCTTGAGCTTATGTTACACTCTTAAGTAAAAAGAGTTGCACCATGACTGATGATTATAGTTTTTGACCTAGTGGTAAGCGTTCGATCACAATAATGATCGGAGGTTCGTCCTCGTCTATATTTCCTCCTTAAATTTACAGAAAATTGATCTCTTGTTATATTGAGGGGCCAACTTTTGCTTAGGTGAGGGACATTAAATGTTGTTATACTGAGGGGCAACTTGCAAGTAGAAAGTGCTGTAGCCATCATTCTAGTTGCCCACGTTGAAGGCAACTAAACCTACCAAGGAACAGCGTGTAAGTGTCTAAGACAGAGATAGGAACCTGATGGCTCGTGACAACAAAATGGATATGCTTCTTCCCTTCAACAAGGGTAAACTGATTAATTGCAATGCAACATTCACTACGTCTCAGCAAGCACCAACTTTTTCGCCATTAAACAAAATTCTATCTGCACAATATCAGTATACAACATTTTACAACTGTTTTCTAGACCACATACGCAGAGGATAGTGAAAAATAATAAGGCCCTTGTTCGGTTCCTTAGAGTTAATACCTTATTGCCTTATCCACAGGCACCAAATTTAATACCACCGTCAAACATTTAATCCAATCTCATACAGAGGCACAGAATGAAAATGCATTTCATTTTCTTTCACTTCTTCATAACTTCTGTGTCTCTTTCTGTGGATTTTTCGTGATAACTAATTTAATGACAAGTTCAGCTCTTGAAGTAAGGATAACTGCATTAATGGTACTTGGCCAAAAAAGAAGTATAATATTTTGTTAATGATGGAACTTGGAAGGAACATTTAAGGAAAAAAAGATATACGGAGTAGAATTTTAAATGCTTTTAAGACCGATTGAAGAAGAGTTCAAGTACTCTCAGAATTTTGAAAGGTGAAGTTTGAAGATTTGAAAAGAAGATTTAGTCTATGTTGAGCTTTATTATACAATTGAGATGGCAGTTGTTAGAAGTGGTATAAAATTATTTTTTTGATAAAGTTAAGTTATTGTCATTTGAATCATTAAAGGATTCCACGATAGTTACTTAGAGTTTGAAATTTCTATGTTCTCGAACGAGGGAGAAAAAGTAAAGGAAAAATACGTAATTTAATCTAGAGAAAAAAAGAAGATATTTTATCGATTTTCTCTCCCAAATTTCTCATGGATCGTTTTTGTATGAACCAAATAACGGTTTGGAGTTTTTGTATAAACACTATTATAAAAAAAGAAAAATAAAATAACTATTTTATAAATTAAAATTAACTTATTAAAAATTTTAAAAGAAATATTACGTGAGAAAGTTCTTACGAATTAACTCATAAAAAATTTATTTTAATTTTCTTTCTCCCTTAAAAAGAAGGGTTAAATATATTTTTGGTCCCTTAGGTTTTAGTAAATTTTGGAATTAGTCTCTCATCAAAACTTTATACCAATTTAGTCCTTCATCTTTTAAAATGCGTGAATTTAGTCATTTTAACCAAATTTTGTTAAGTTTATTTGACGTTTCAAGCACATTTCAGGATAGTATTTAAGTTAACATTAAAACAAAAATTTGTCAAACAGTATAAATAATTTAAATACTATCATGAAATGCGCTTGAAACGTCAAAAAAACTTAACAAAATTTTGTTAAAAGGATTAAATTCACGCATTTTGAAAGATGAATGACTAAATTGGTCAAAAGTTTTGAAGAAGAACTAATTCCAATTTTCGCTGAAACTTGAGGGAGAAAAACATATTTAACCCTAAAAAGAAATGTGAAAAAGATTACCCTAACATCACTATAACTTTCTTATGGAGCATGTAAATTATATGGCAATTGCTTCCTCCCTCGTAAATTTCATCTCCCACCCCATCAATTTTTTTTTTAAAAGGAAGTAATGATTGACTTCCAAAAAATAATCAGAATTATTTATTGTGTTTCAATAAATAAATTTCAAAATAATGAGGTGTAGGAAAACAATATGCGGTGCAAGAAGTAATTGCCAAATTATATTCATAGGGCTTTAGTTTCCTAGTTTCGAACAGACTATATGAGTTGGGCCTTAAGTTAGTTGGGCAGCTTGTTTTTTTTGTCTAGTTCCATGGTTTAGCAGGTTTTTTTTTTTTTTTTTTAAATGTGAGCGTAATAATTTAATGTTTAACATAATATCTTATTAGTTTGAGTTTTAATACTAAATTAGTTAAGTATCAATTAATTTGATTCTTTTAACTTCAGTGTGTGTCAATTAATTTAGTTTCTAATGCCTGGGATCCCGTTAATTTGTTACGAAATTCAAGATTTAACTTGATTTTATTTAATGAGGTTAGATAATAAATTAATCAATACATAATTTTGAAGATTAAATTAACTATTTTTGTATGTGTGTGTACGACGACTGTAATGGAGATTGAACTAAAAGCTCCATAGAAATTATCCACAATCCCATTACTAAGTAAGCCTTAATGGGTTAGATTGATGGATGAGTTTTAAAATATAGACTAGGTTTTGGTCCATGTTTTTGTTGAAAAATCTCATATAGGTCCTAAGATTTTTTTTAGTCTCAATTAGGTCCATATTTTTTAAAATGTGTAACAATTATGCCATTCCGTTAGTATATAGTTAATGGTGTTAAAGATGTGCCACGTGTCAGCTCCACATTTTTTTGAATTTTTTTAAAATTTTTTAAATTTTTTAAATTTTTTTTTTAAATTTTTTAAAACTTTTTTTGAAAATTATTCATGCCACGTGTCACGTCAATATTGTGCCATGTGTCAAGTCAGTAAGGTGACACGTGTCAAATTATTGTCTGAATCTCAATTTGGTCCATATATTTGTTATTTTTATTACATTTCAGTCCATTTTTGAAATTTTTTTAAATATATTTATTTTAACTTTCTACAAAATTGTTTTAAAATTTTATATTTAAATTTATAAAATTGTTAATTTTAAACCAACTCTAATATTTGTATATAAATTATTTAAAACAATTTTGTAACAAGTTAAAATAAATATTTTAAAATTTTGGGTTAAGTATGTTTTTAGTCCCTAAACTTTGACCCCAAATTGGAATTCGTCCCTAGCCAAAATTTGGATAAATTTTGGTCCCTAAACTTTAAAAATGAATGAATATAGTCCTTTTAACCCAATTTTGTTAACTTTTTTTTAAGTTTCGAACGCATTTCTCAGTAAATATTGAGCCGAGAATGTGTCAAACGGAATAAACAACTCCAATATTAACATTAAACACATTCGACATGTTGAAAAAAGTTAACATAATTGGGTTAAAAAGACTATATTCATTCCTTTTTAAATTTTAGGGACCAAAATTTATTAAAGTTTCGACCAGGGACGAATTTCAATTTTTGACCAAAGTTTAGGGACTAAAAACATACTTAACCCTAAAATTTTAAAACAAAATATAAAATAAACTTAATATTATTAAAATGTTTAATAAAAATATCATTATAAAATTTATATAAAAGTTAAATTTAATCTCAATTTGGAGAGGATGAAATTGAAAATTAAAAAAAATGGACTGAAATATAATTAAAATAACAAATATGTGGACCAAATTGAGATTCAAACAATGACTTGACACGTGTTACCTTACTGACTTGACACGTGGCACAATATTGATGTGACACAGGCATGAATAATTTTCAAAAAAAAAAATTAAAAAAATTAAAAAAAATTCAAAATTCAAAGAAATGAGAAGCTGACACGTGACATATCTTTAACACCGTTACCACCATACTAACGGAATGAGCCTAATTGTTACACATTTTCAAAAATATGGACCTCATTGAAATTAAAAAAAAAAAATCTTAGGACCTATTTGAGATTTTTCAACAAAAACATTGACCAATGGAGTATTTTAACCTATAGACTATTTATGATTTTATGTAAATTAGGATGCCAAGTTAAAAGTAGGCGTATAATTATCTCCCCAACAAAGTTACAAATTAATGTGAAGGGAGATATCATTAGGAATTTACGAAGGAGAAAAAAGGAAATATCTTATAACAACATATGAACCCTTGGAAGAAGATATTCATTTACTTCAATTAAGTTTAAATAAAATTTGCATAATTTAATGTGTTTGCATTGAAGACCGAATGTGACGTGGCAATGTCGATGGACTTGAGTGAGAAGAGAAAAAAATTGACTCAACGTGGAACTCTGCCTAATATTTTGAACAATTTGGTTTATAAAATCAACCAAATATTCAAGCCTCCGCGTTCCCTGGAGTAACCTAACCTACACCACACTTCACTTCACTCATCATCTCTATTCCCTTTTTCCATACTTTTATCTTTTATTTTTAATTCAGAATCCTTTTGAATGCAAGCTGGTAAGTGGGCCTGTAGATTGGGCCTCTGCATGGACCTGGATTTCTCAATGTCAAACTTAGGTCCAAGTTAGTTGTGTTTGTATGGCAGATTAGTTCCTCATTGATTGACCGAAGTGTGAAGGTTTGTGTTGTTTAGTGATGCATGAGTGGCGCCATTTGCGCCTTACTTCACTGTCCACAATGTGCCTTAGCGCGTTTTTTCCATCTCTCCAAAGGATATACATTGTCGCAACGCTTAAAATCATTGCTAGCTAGCTATATTGAAAGTAACACATTCTTAATTTCTTTCTTTCCACTCAAAATCACAATCATCAGAGGTCAAAAACTTAAGCTCTTCAATATTGCAAAAAAAAAAAAAAATCACTCTAGTACATTACCTTAATACTATGTAATGTAACATACCACTCAAACTTATTACCTACAATGTTGTTTTTATGGGACTCAACTAGATCCCATAAAATCTTCTAAGATGCTTCAAGTATCACAATTTTAAGGGATATGTACTTTCCAACTCCAAAGATATTCGTCCTCGAACTCTATAATGGAAGATGTGTCTGCAGAAGATACTTCGATTCCAAAATCAGCCTGATGTATCATATGATAATAAATACTAATGACTATCAACTTATGAGTCAAACATATACCATCTTAGAAGGTCGAGATGGACTCGTCTAGAATGTATAAAGTCGAGGATTGTCTTTGTACTTGTATGGAACAAAATGTATATTTAAACATTTCACTAGCTGGTGTTACATGCATAAATTGGTTCACACTGACGAGGGAAAACGGTGTGTGAGCGGTTGATTAAAGGGTTAAGAAAAATGGATGGACGAATTCACAATTCTTTTTTCCATATCAGGCACCTCAAAAATTCAACTCAGCACAGTAGTAAAGTTTGTCATGTGGTTGCACTTTTAAGACTCGGAATTGAGACTCTAACTATTTTATCTTGGTGTGCTTAATTGTAAATTACGTTATGCTAAAATTAACACTGAAACAATCAATGAGAAAATAATCAATTTTAGGAAAGTAATGCTAAAAGTTTGCACCCATTCCTTAGGCTGTAACAGTGATTAAGACAACAGCTCAGGCACAGTTCAGTTACAAGATTTTTCCAACAGTGTGGCCAAGACACCTCAGTAACAATATGAGTTTTCTAGAAAGAACATGCAGAATATTCTTATATTATTTTTCGACCAGATTCATATTTTTCTGTCTTTTGTTTATGTATGAATTTTTATTTATATATAGAACTGTACATGTTGGACAAAATTAAAATGTAACTGGTTCTTTTTTAGAAAAGAGATGTATGGCACGGGAAGAAAGTGAGGGACAAGGAACCTGCTGCTACATAAATAAGAAATGTTCTTGGTATATAATTTAACCTTTTCTTTTGCGCACAATATAATTCAACCCCTTTTTTATACCATAATGCAGCATGTTACGTTTGTCTGCAGAATCTCTCTTTTTTCGACCCCAATTGCCATGCTTTCATTGAGCATGATAGTAGTCAACATTTTCTGCTCATGTACAGAACAGATATTTGTGAACTCAAATTAAGACTATAGAAGCATGTAAGTTAAAACAAGTTTAGATGCCAAACACGGACTTAACTAATATAATGATAAAGGGTATTTGGAAAAGCACAAGATTAGACCTGCATAATGATAACAACCCTAACAAAGGCTTAACATAATGATACACCACACCAGTAACAGATCCTGTGTTCCTAAATTATGGGTCCACCCAACCCGACAAGCAGAACTCAAAAACCTTCCCTTTGGTCGTTGGACACACTAATCTCCACAACCCACCAACTCCACACCATTTCTCTTAATTGTTGATGTGATCTTACAGAGATCAATCAATCTCACTTCACACCCACACACACTCAAACTAAATGCTTGTTGGACTACAGTATCTTTGTTACATGATAGTAATAATTTAAAAGAAATCAAATATAGGCCCCTAGGAAGCAAAAGAGTTGAAAATGCCAAGGACAAATCTTCACCAAAACCAAGCACTTCTTCTTCATCATCCTTGTCTTCTCTCTCAATGAGTTAAATCCCGATAACTTGTGTTCTGTCCTAGAACAAGTGAACAACCACTGTACAGAAGCTTGTTACTCTTACCCTCTAATCCTAAAACTTGCGCGGATAAATATATATATATATATATATATATATATATATATATATATATATATATATATATATATATATATATATAAATTAGAAACTAAATATGTGAATCCGACTTGTGGGAAGTAAGTCAGTGAAGTAGAAGCCTCTGGTACTTGGTCTCGGTGGGAGAATCAGAGCCATCACAGAAAACCCTTTTCCGACTAACCCTTCCGCAGTTGGCTGTGGTGCTGCTACCGTCAATGTTAAGAAAGGAATCATGGTGGAGGAGGTGTGGTTGTGATTGTGATTGTGGTGGTGGTGGTGAGGGTATGGTGACAGGGGGAATCTCAAAGGACTCAAGTGGTGGGGGAGGGTGTCTCCATTGGGGAAGAGGTCCTGCAAGGAGAAGGGTCTGAAGGAGAGGACCGGCTTTCATGACTGCTTGCAAGAGCTTCCCCTTTTCTGGTAATGGTTTGTCTGGTGTTAGCTCAATCATGGATTGTGGTTGTAACTGGGGTTGATGTTGATGTTGATGTTGTTGTTGTTGAGAGAGATGATGGTCAATGACCGGAGAGGAAACAATGCTCTCTTCACAATCCGATGATGAGAGGCCATTGTTGGAGTCAATTCCTCTTCTCGGCTCATCCTCAATGCTAGAAATCCCAGACACAGGAGCTGCTTGTTGTTGGTGTTGGAAAACTATCTTCTCCAAGAGCAGTCTCCGGCATTTCTCCTGCGCTTCATCTCTCTCTCTCATGGTTTTGCTCAGCAGTTCCTTTAGGTTCAGTAGTTGTTCATCTCTCTTTCTGAGCTCTTCTTGCACTGCAGCCCTGGTCTGTTCAAGCTCCACCGTTGTGCATATCACAGACTGTCTCAGCTCCTCCATTGACTGTACACAAACAACAGGGAAAATTAGTGCTGAAATTCAAACAATTATGAGCCCCCATTAACTTGTTTTAAGGCTGATGATACATTGAAGTGTGTATAGTTAAAGGGTAAAAGAAAGTAGGTACCTTTCCCTGGAAGTAGTAAGCCCAAGTTATAAGAGGGCTACGCTGGTTGTCCATGCTCTCAGGTTCCCAATTTGGATAATTATATAAATATCTGCGTTTTGAAAGAGGAAAGGAAAATGGAGAGAGAGAGTTAGGAGTGTTATGTGTGAAGGAACAAGGTGTTTTATAAGAAGTGGTCGATGTCACTGTTGTTGGGTTTTGTGGGAAGAAAAGAAATGCACATAAAAAGCCAAAAGGCAAAGAGAGGCAAAATCCTAGTAGCAGTGGCAGTGGTATTTTGATTTTCAATTGTATGTGTGTGTGTGTGATGGGAAAAAGAGAAAGGGAAAGGGATAGTAGTAGTGCCGGGAAGAAAAAAGGAGCAGTAAAAGCGGGAACAAGAAGCTACTATCACAGACACGTCCTCTTCACGTCTATTACTATGCTTTTCTGGCCATTTTGCATACTATTGGGTAACACAAAATGTTTGAAAGTGACCGTAGTAACCGTGGAAAACAATTTACAACAATAATAATAACGAGAATGAACATGACATTTAACTTAGGAAAACCAATTATACTCAAATCATGTCTTTTTCCCTTTGAAAAAAAAAAAAGAAATTTGCGTAAAACTAGAAGTCTCCCGAAATGTTGTAGAGTTGTAATAAATTCAGGCTGAGTCTATTGGTAGGACTCATTCATATCTTCAGGACAACAACATTTATATCGCATCTCCAATTTATTAATATCATTATCTATTTTTTTCTCTTCAAGGTATCTCTTAGTCAATATGTACATTTATGTAGTAACTGCTATTGATATTTTAACACCACTAATTTAAAACAATCACTAAACAATTAGTATGTTAGTATTTTAATTAACTTAAAATGTTAATATATATTATTATATCATTAAAATCATTTGTAAGTTGTTAAGTGGCTTTTTTTTTATTATTATTAGGGTTAAATATGTTTTTGGTTTTCAAGTTTGAGTGTATTTTGGAATTAATTCATCTTCGAAACTTTATATCAATTTAGTTTTTTATCTTTAAAAATGTGTGGATTTAATCATTCTTATCAAATTTTGTTAAGTTTATTTGATGTTTTAGACGCATTTTATGATAATATTTGAGTTAACATTGAAGCTAAAATGTATCAAACGGTGTAAACAATTCAAAAACTATCATGAAATATGCTTGAAACGTCAGATAAACTTTAAAAAAAATTGGTTAAAAGGACTAAATTTACGTATTTTTAAAGATGAATGACTAAATTGGTCAAATTTTTTGAAAAGGGACTAATTTTAAATTTCACTTAAACTAAAAGAACTAAAAACATATTTAACCCTTACTATTATAATTATTATTGGATGTGAAAATATCTTCCCATCTAAAAATGTAATATCGTGTTCTATCATTTATATTCTGAAATGGAAACTCCTTCAAAATTTCAATAGTTTTTTGTACCCTAAATCCATGGACAATGTTACTGAATTTGCATATATCATTGTAACTTTTTGTTTCGCTTGACTTTTTCAGCAGCTGAGTTAGGAATAATACTTTTTGCCAAAAATATTGACAAATTTTTCATCTATGTCCATAATAATATACTAGCAGCTGCCTGAACAGACTAGTCACTGGAGTTAAATTGAAGTTTATTAAGGATTTCAAAGTTAATTCGTATAATCACATTAAACAATTATATAAGTTTCCAATTAGGTACGTTTCTTCTAACTCACACTTGGAACTTCGAGAGAATTTTTGTTTGCTAGTTTAAATAAAATAGTTCATTCTACGTTGATGAAAGGAAAAACCCACTACGTTGATTTTTCTATTCAATAAAGTTTTCTATCTTGAACTAGATTAATCCCCACTTAATATATAAAAAAATAACTCAGAATTGATTCATTATTCTATTAAATTTTCAACCTGCTATTTAACGACGTGCCTACCCTTAAAAATCTGAATGAGAAAGATTAAAAAAATCTTCCCTTTTTTCAACTGTGAACGCAAGAAAAAGAGTAAATAATCAATGTATGAATGCGATGATAAGGTTTTGTTTTTCATAATTAATGCCTAAGAACTAGATACACTCTTAGGAAATAACATACATTTTAAGTAATTATATTTACAATACTCAAAATAATTGAGCTCAGCTAATCATGTCTCTAAATTCACAATTTAAATAAATTAAAAAATATTTTTTTTCACTCTTCATGTATTTATTGTTAGTATTTATTTAAGTTGACTAATTTTATTTACTTTTAATATTTATATTTATTTAAATGAACTTCGGTTAAGTTTATGTTTGTTTTATTTCTTTTAAGTTAGGGTTAGTTTAGTCGTTATTAAACTTATTTATTTTTGTTAGAGTTCACTAAATTAACGCTAATCGTATTTATTTTAGTTAATATTAATTAACTTCGTACTTATACGATACTAGTACAAATATTTATTTATTGAAAAAACGTAAAATTAATTTTACACTTAATTTTTTTTTTCGTATGGTGTTAGAGTTAAGTCTATTGATGTCTAACATTATGCGGAATTAATGCAAACTAAACTATTACTAAATCAATATGAACCCAAATATTTATTTATTAAAAAGGTTAAAAATAATTTTATCCCTTTTAACATTGAAAAACGAATGTTTTTTGCATTGTGATAGAGTCCTTTAGCCAACTTTAGTAGTGTCATAATTTAGCCAACATTAATATTTGAAAGCTACATTTATACTTTCTTGTAGTGTACAGTAATAACAAAAATGTAACTAATGGTTCTTCTTCCATTATCAACTTCACCTCCAAAATCTATGTTTACATAACCTTACATTTTTAATTCTTCTTTACTAAAGTATAAACACTTCCTCTAATGTATCTCGTAGGTAGCTCAAACTTGATTTGTTATAAACCCATTTTCTTTTGTTATGGTGAGTATGGTCCTTATGAGAGTGAAACACTTATCAGTACGAGTTCCATATAAGATAATGTTGGATTTTATTTTATTAACAAGTTTAGAACAAATTAATATATTAGTTTGTTAAAATAAGATATTATTCATTGTCATCATTTAGAATATATATATATATATATATATATATATATATATATATATATATATATATATATATATATTTATTGAGAATCCAAGTGTGAGTCTAAGTCTCACATTGAGTAAAAATGAAAAAGTTGAGCACCATATAAGAACAAAGCCCATAAACTCATCGTTTTAAGATTTTGAGTTAAAAGTGGTGTCAATTTCTTATATGTGGATTGAGCTCATGTTCATTGGTGTTGTATCTCCCTAATGATCCTCTCTCGAAAGATCTAACAATATATTATTGTCTTATAACACTTGTAAGCACTACACTATACTATATTAACAAAATAACAAGTTTCTTTGATGATCTATATTTGTTACGTTTGATTTTGTTATAGAAAAAGCAAAGGAGAGAGGAGAGGAAAATCAAGCAATATAGAAGGATAAGATCATCTTGTTTCCCTTGCATTTCTTGAACGGTAATCGTGTATAATTCAAATCGCTAAGCGTGCTTGTTATCGATAACTCTTTTCTTGACTTGCATTTTGGTGTGCATCATGCATGCGACTCATTCAGAATCAATCTTTACAAAAACAGAAAGCAACTTAATTTTTCAGCATGCCCTTTTTGACAAACCTAGTATATGAAAGAAAATATGTATTTATGAAACATCTCAATGCACACTCATCTTTGACTTCTTAAGTATCTCCACGTGCTTAGAATACTATTACCCCATAACTTTTTTTTTTTTTTCATGTTTTATAAAAAAGACTAGAAACAGTTGGTACAGAGAGATAGCAGATACAAAATAACCTAATAAGCTAGCTAACAGTTACATACAAAAGCCTAATTAAGAGACATTATTCCCTTCAATCTTTGTCTGCTTCCATGAGCTTGTTAATATATCAATTACTGGTGAAGGAATATTATTATAGTTTCATTGGTCAGAAAAAGGAGCTGGTAACCAAACTTTCCCACCTATATTTGTCCAAAGAAAGGCGATGGACCCCTTTCAAACAACAAAGTCCTACCTTAAGGAAAGCAAGGGGCTTCCATTTGACTTAATCAAGACCCTAACCCAGCAATTTGTAGGAACATCGGTGACATTTTTGTTCCAGTTCGTAGGGTACCCTAAATCTTATTATAATGTAACAAATCCACTCTTCTACAAGACACGTGTACGTACGTTTCCAACCTACAAGACAACAACCGGTAGCTGTTAAACAAATGATGAGGGTAAAAATTAGTTAATTCGTTGATGACTTATCATATTCTTCACCTACTAATTATTCACATGCATATTTTTTCACTTTGAAGAAAGAGAACAGGAAAATCCAGTTGATGATAAAAAAGCCAAATCCAAAGGGAATAAAATGAGGCGCCGCAACTTTATGTCCCATCCTAGTTTTTACTTGTGCCTATGTTCGGTTTTTTTACCTCTCAAAATGACTCAAAATAACACTGATATATGATAAAAATCTAAATATGAGTTTAAGTTTTACATTAGTTAGAAATAAAAAAGTATAACATTATATAATGATAAAGATCAATAAATCTATTGTCTTAAGATTTTAGGTTGAGAATGGTGTCAATGTCTTAAGTGGTTGAACTCAGGTCTCATTGGTATTTGTATCTTCCCAATAAATCTCCTATATAAACCTAACAGCATGAAGAAAAAAAAAAAAAAGAGTCAGTGTGGTTGTTTCTCTCTTCTAGTTAATAAATCTGAGTAAATTAAAAGAGTTGATTTTAATTCTTGTGAGTTGTCGGAACCAATTTACCTAAACATTTAGGTAGAAAAAAAGAATAGTTATGTGTGTGTATGGTGAAGTGTGTGAATGAATGCATAGGAAGCGGCACATTTAAGCATTGGTGCAAGGACACCTTAATTGGTCAATAAACTTGCTGGGTAGGGAAGATGCCAGACAGGAAGGACCTTGAAACCCTGCTTATGTTTTCAACACTTTTCTTATCATATTCATTGGTGAACAGTGAGATAGATTTCTCCTCTCATATTTTTCTAATTGGATTATGTTGTATCTAGTTCTTATATGTGAAACAAAAATTATAAATGATAGTTATGACATAACTATTTCTATTCAAGACTATATATAATGCTCCAAGTATTTATTAGAATAACATATAATTAAATAGTTTGAATATTATAGATGATCAGTTATTTGGTGTTTCAGATATTTTAAATATGATAAGTATTATATATGATCAAATATTTTGTTTTCTTCATTGTTTGGTTATTAGTATGTTTTGTTATTATATATAGTTATAACTTTTTTTTATAAACAATGCATCATCATGATTCAATGTTTTTTTTAATATAATATCAAAGTTGCTGATTTTTAGTGGATGTTTATTAAAATTTCATATCGAGTAATATAAAAATAGAATAGTAGAAAAGTGTTATAAAAATAAAAAGATGTTTTTAGAATTGTCACCGTACCTTAATAACTTAATAGATCTCTTGGATGTATAGAAAATTTGAGTAGTTTTGTATCATTGGAACGTTTACAATTTTTGCAAGAAAACTTTACACAAGAAGGGTTTCAAGTTTTATCCACAAAGAGTTATTGGGTATGTTTTTGCTAGAAGGGTATACTTCTTTTTGAAGAGATTATTTTCTTATTTGTTATTCCCAACAAAAGTCATTAAAAGATTATCGAGTCTTCTACAATTCCTATGCTCAATGTTCGCAACATGTATGTGATGGATTATATTTTTTTCATATGGATTGTCATTGAGAGATTGTTGTGCTATATATATGACATTAGTTTTAGTCTTACACAAATAAGGTATCTAACACCACTTTTAACCAAAAATATTAAGACAATAGATTTATAGCTCTTTTCTCTTATCTAATGTTTAACTTTGTCCTTTTTACCTAATGTAAAATTTTGATTCACACTTGGATTATTTCTACCTATATGTACAATAACAAACATAACAAACTTTAAACAGAATCTTTAGAATATGGTAAAAAGAGATCTCTTTGATATGTTGTCCACTCGAAGGATTAACTAAATAATTTGAGAAGCTTTTGGTCTTTGTGCTGTCCACTAATGGCTTTCTATAATTAATTTATGGCGTTGATGAATTAGGGTGTGACATATGCTATGATACACAATTAGGAAGCGTGCAAAGAGACATGTTCCTACTTGTATCCAGTATAATTCCATGTCCACAAGGTTTCTTGTTTCATAACCTTCAATCACCATATAAAAAATTCAATGTTAGTTAGTAGTTAGCATACCGGTCGCTCTAAAAGGTGTGTATATTATTATTAGAGTGATAGTGTATAATTGTATTTCTTAGGCATGTCATGAAGCCATAATAATTTCTTATTCAGGCATGATACTAGCAATTATGGTTATTAATCAATCAAATAACGAAAAGGCAAGCCATAATATTCCATACAATCTTTAATTAATTTATTTGGAAAAGACATCACACACCATACCCAACACCTTTAATTAATTTATTATGTGAATTATTTTCACAAGCATTGGGTCCACATTATCGTGAGCATATAGAAAGGGTATGATCTGGTTGGCAATTTGGAGTGCAGAAATGGTTGGGAAGGAATGAGTTTGAACCCTTTGCAAGCCTACAAAGTATTGTAATGTGTTATGAAATAAGGGAATGGAAGAAGAAAAATATGAATGAGAGTTTCCCCATTAAGGTTGCAATTTGAGATTGTACTTTGCCGACCAAATATGGTAATGCCCATGTTGCTCAAGCATGGATAAGAAATTCATTGCAGACATAAACACAAACACGTGAGAGTCAAGTGATTTATTATTTGTTTGGACATCAATGTCTTAGGAGTCACATTTACTCCACCACAAAAAATCATCTTAAAATGTATAATGATGGTATTTTATTGCTTATATCATTTAGTTTTAAATACAGAAATAAAATGAAATAATTTATCTCATTCTTATAAATTTAAGGGTTAAATATATTTTTGTCCCTTAATTTTCAGTGAATCTTGCAATTAGTTCATTTCGAAACTTTGAACCAATTTAGTCCTTCAACTTTCAAAATACGTGGATTTAATACTTTTAATCGAATTTTGTTAAGTTTATTTAACATTTCAAGCGCGTTTCATAATGATATTTGATTTAACATTAAAGCAAAAATGTGTCAAATAATATAAACAACTCAAATATAATTCTGAAATACGTACGAAACATCAAATAAACCTAACAAAATTTGATTAAAATGACTAAATTCACGTATTTTGAAAGATGAAGTACTAAATTAATTCAAAATTTCAGAATAGACTAATTCCAAAATTTAGTGAAAGTTAAGTGACAAAAAAACATATTTAACCCTAAATTTAAAAGTGATCGTTAGGTTCATTGCATCAAAATAGACATGACAATATTTGACTTTGGACAAATATTAACTAAGTAGTTGGTTTTATTTCCTTAAATGGATTTAAGATACTCTCGAGAGTTTTTTCTGGAATTATTATTAGATTATTTATCTTCCACACCCCAAAAGGTCACTTGTATTTCTTTATATTTAGAGTTTGATGGAACTTTAAATTATTCAACTACACCTATCTTTAAAAAAAATTAATACTAAAACACATACTAATGAATTTAGGGGATACAAAGTTAACTATTTAAGTTCCTAGTAATCTTTTTGATAGCAATAATTAACGTTTATTTATCTAAAAAAACTAATTAATGAATTTGAAGTAGAAAGTGTTTATTAAAAAAACTGAAAATATTTGATGGATGCCTAGGTTAAGGATACAAAGGGAATCGCTTTAATAACCTGTGTTGATAACAAAAGAAAGAAAAAGACGATACTTAGCAAGGAATGTTTAGCGGTTGAAGAATAATTTGGCGCGCTACACATCAAAGTGATCACAAAAGTTAATTACAGAGAAAACAGTGACTGTAGAAAAGAATTAACGAATTTCTTTTGTGGCAGTTATAGTATCAAAAGTGTGGTTGGATAAAGCCACATTCTACACCTTTTTGACTCCTCCACTTTTAACTCTCATACATATACACCTAAATCACCACTTTAGAAACTTTATTTATTTTTGTATGTTTACCATGAAATTTTCAATGTTTATATATTAAATTTCTTAATATATTTTAAAACATTCAGATTAATATCCATAAATATATTTTAAAATAAGACCAAGAATTCTTAACCTAATGTTAATGAATTCCCAAATCTCGATGAAAATAATGTTAATATTCGGAAAGATAAGTGGTTAAGTCATGAGTGGGGTCTTGACGGGTAACACATGTCGGGAAGAATCCAAGAGAATCATGGATGCCAACTTTGTTTAAACCGTGTGGGGTCCATTAACTCACATAATTTTGTAAGCAGAAAAAAAGTAAAAAAAAAAAATAGAAAAATGGGTCACTTAGAGAAAACCCTTTTTTATTAAAGTCTTTAGGTGGGTCGTCAATTCCATCTCCAATCATATCATGTTTTATAGATCTTTGGAATCCCAAGCGGTGGTTAGTTAACACGCACGTTGGTCACCCATTTAACTAAAGTTAATATTTACTTCATTATGCTATTATTCATTCTTAATTTTAATTACTCCTTTATGTATACTATTAATTGATATATTAACTCAGCTGCTTCTTTATTTCAAATTATTATTTAAATAAACAAAAATGTAGTAATTATATAATGATGTTATTATATACATACTAAACAAACAGTTTTTTTTTCTTTTGAAAAATGTCTCATTTACTTATTAAGGCTTTTTCATCTATTTTTTTCAGAAAGTCTTATTTATCTCTTCGTTTTTTCCACTTGTCAACAATATTATTTTTCCTTCTTTCTCTCTTTCATATTATATACAGTTGTGTTTTCGTTTTTGTCCCTTTCTCTCTGTTGGGAAAAAGTTTACATCTTACTATTTATTATCAGACTATGTGTGAAAAAATATCTTAAATTGTTTTAGTGCATGACAAATATTATTAGAACCGAATGTGTGAACAATATCTGCAAATACATACTTATGAAATATTATTAGAGTAGAGCTTGTTAAATATAAACCTTTTCCATTTTGATAATATGTTTAACTTATAAACTTTAACTTCATATCTCTCTTCACTGAACTATATTTTAGTGGTTTAAATAGAATTGGATTAACGACCATATAATTGTTTAAAAAATGCCGAGGAATGTCATGATATTTTTTATTCATTAAACATATGTTGATATTAATCAAGAATGAGAAATACCATTACTTATGAATGCAAAACTTTAACTTGCTAAAAAAAGAAGTATAAATCATATGTCTATACACTACGTGTGAAGGTAAGAAAAATACAACCATATGATGCGTATTAGTAGTAGACTATTAGGTCAAAATAGTTAAATTTCCTTAAAGAATACTCATAGATGAAGAAATAGTATGGTTATATATATTTTTAGTCTTTGAACTTTGATATAAAATTGAAATTTATTTATGTCTTAAACTTTGATACATTTTTATTATCAGACTTTAAAAATGAATAAATATGATCTTTTTAACACAATTACGTTATTCTTTTGTTATGTGTCAAACAAGTTTCTTGATAGCGTGTTTATACTGTTTTGACATGTTTCAACTCAAATTTTAGCTTGAAATATCATTTAACAAGTTAAAAAGAAATAGTATCGATAAGAAAATTGATTACATCAATTTATTTTCAAAGTTTGAAAATCAAAATATATCTAATTTTCATACAAGATGAATTTTAAATTGACGTTTAAATTTAAAATTAAAAATATATTTAATATAAAACAATATTTTATTATTTTAATTAAACTGCTAGGATCGTCATCAAATTCTAAGTATGTAACTAGTTAAATTTTGGTAAAAGGAAAAACAAAGTTATAGTTAAGCAGTCTTGTCAAACCTGAATATTGTTGACCCTTTACGAAAATATATGAAGTTTTAAGATATTTATATAGTTATAAATAATAAAAGAAAATCCGTGGGTGGACGCGGTTTTGGGTCTGGACGAGAAAAACGACTGCACAATAGTGGTTTTGTTGGTACGGGATCCATGGCTTGGCATGTGAGGAATTTGAATTGGTATTTGGTGCTCTTAGAGTTACATCTTGTGGTTTTTAAATTATCGACCAACAACAATAACAATCCTAAAATATAAGATTTTAGTTACTTGTGAATTTTATAATATTTGTTTTAGTTAATGGAGAAATTTCTAAAAGAAAGAAAGAAAAAACATAAAAATGAATGCAGTTGAAATCTGATTATGATGAGAGGAGTTTCCATCATAACGACAGTAGTTGAGGGTAACCAAAAGAATCTGTGCGAAGGTTAGAGTAATTAGAATTGACATCATTGTCTAAACGAAAACCAAAAGTTAAGGTTTTGGCACTGTGATTTGGAATCAAAATGGAATAAAGTACATAAGATTAGGTCCCACACGTTTCTCAGCAAGACATGTTAGTTATCCCAAGACACATGAATAAACATAAATGGTGCTTTGTTACTCACCACCAAAAGTTATGGTCTTGACTATCAGTTCCATTTCACATGCTTCCACAACTTGTTTTTCCTCACTAATCACTTCTCCGGATAAAGTTCACATGGCTTAACCATCATGAAAAATTCTTCAGTCTGATTTCTCAATTTAGCGTTAGTCTTATATTTAAATCGAAATATGTCAAATATTATAAATAATATATGTCAAGCATTACAAACATTTTTGTACTACATGACCTATCAACGCCTCTGGCCGACCCATCGGCCAGAAAGCTCGAGGATAAGCGGTCGAAGATCGTCTATTACAGACAGTATATCCAGTGGTAGTTGATATGAAAATCTCTCCGGAGTACTTTTTAGGAAGCTCACAATCCAAGTTGCCATGATCTGCCCGCAACACCTGAGTAATCGAACGACCACGTCGGTGATGATCCAATCTATCAGGGAAATTTTGTCGCCATAATCTAAATAGGTGGCCTTCGACAGCACGCACGGATCCATCGGTCGAGCGGGCGTAATCAGATAATTGCAAATTAAAGCAAAACAGGTCAGTAATCAAGTTTAAGAAGCAATTGGACCGTGATTAAGAAAACTCTAATCACAGGTCCATGTCAAACACTATAAATAGGAACCCATGGTAAGGTAAGTTCGTAAGGACTTTTACTTCGCATTTATTATAGCATTAATTGCATTCACTCAAACGAACTTGAACTGACTTAAGCATCAGAGCACTATCGACAATACCCTGATCATCTGAACAACCGAACGGAGAGATAGAAAGGCTGCTGAGCAGATGAAGCCACAAAAAGAAGAGAACCAAGATAAATTGAGTGTTTTATATATGTGCAAGGTCCTTATACTCGAAACGAGTTCAAGAGTAAAACACAAAAAAAATAATTCCAACTAAATTAAAATAATTATATTTATTTATTTTTAAAATTTAGAATCAAATTGTATTAAACTTTTAACGAAGACAAATTTCAATTTCAATAAAAATTTATAAAAATAAAGAACGTTTTCAAAGGCTCTCTAAAACTTTTTTTTCCTAATAAGACTAAAATTTGACGGGCTTAACTAAGGTGTGTTCATATGTTGGGTATTCAAAGTCCAGAGATAAAATGAAAGGCCCACATCGGTCCAATTGATTCATACCGGCCTAATCAATCTCCACACCAGTACTAATGAATGTAACTAGTTTAGTAAATTTAGTAAATACAGTTAATTGCAATCAATAAAAAAATTTATTATAATAATTAGGAAAAATAAATACTAAAATTGTCAATTAAATGAGTTAGAGTTAAGAAAAATAGGTTTGAAAATCATCACCTAGAATGTTATTTATTTAATAATTCTTACGGAATTGATTGAATTTGTGTGACCCATTTTTAGTGAAAGAAGTCAATAGGTTCATCTGTTTGACATGGAGAGAGAACTAACCTTTTGTCTTCAACCTTCTCTTTTCTTGCAATGTTTGTGAAAGCAGTAAAAGAATACGTACTATACCAAAAAAAAAAACTAAAATGTTAGAAATATAATTAAAGAGCCATGGTCCTACCTTTTACTTCTTATACACATGTTGTTTTTATCCTTGTTTCATATTAATTTTACCAATTATAACATATTTCCATAAATAACTTCTATAAAAAAAAACTAAACAAACAAAAAATATATTACTTTATTAAAAGGGTAACTTTTTTTTTCTTTCATGTTTTCAGTATATTTATCATCATCAGAATTATCATTGATTATATTTGTGGAATAGTCAATAGGTCAAACTACATGTTTATCTTGATTCTTCCGACATCTCCAGCTACATGTCAACTTCTTAGAACGAGTTTGGTTTTTGTTGAGTTAATTTTTTCTGAAAAACTTGACTTTTATGTCTAAAGGGTTCTTCAATGAATAGACAACTTAAATATTTAATGTAGAATCATTAATGTTTTCTCACCCAATTTTATTATTATTTTTATTAAAGATAAGTGATTCAAAATGATATTATATGTTACTTATCTTTATTTAACTCTAAACTGCCAATTCATGTGTATTAAAAAAAACTCTCGACTAACTTACAGATTTCTTCTTTAATTTTAATATTCTTTTCCATCTAAAGTTACACCAAACATTCAGCTACTTCTTCATTTAATCCTATGCTTGATTTAGATAGTTGTAAATTAATTACGTATTAAAATATATTTTCCATAGACAAGTGTCAGTCAGCATTATTCTGAAATTGTGTTTCTATTCAGATAAAAAAAATTATACTCAGTTATAATTTTTTTAATACTATTTTATTTACTTAACTTAAATAAATTATACCCCACTGTCATTTTATTGCTATATAATTAAAATATTTGATTTTTAATACCATTTTATTTGTTTAACTTAAATAAATTATACCTGACTATCATTTTATTGCTACATGATTAAAATATTTAATGAATTATCAGAACATCAAATCGGAAAAGCTTTGCAATAACATAAAAAATAAATTTGAATGCTAAAAAGTTATATATTTGAGAAAAATAAAAATGACAATATATTATAATAAAAATGAAAGGTATTTGATACTTTAAAGGAATGAAAATATTGTAATAAAGTCTCTACAAATTGCTTAATAACTAATAAATCTTTAATATTTTTTAAGTCATTAGAAATTTGTTATGAATAGTTTACAAGTAGCCCTGGGGCACTAATGCCAGCTTTGATATTAAGTTCTTCTGTTGCGATGATTCGGAATTTTAAGAAAAATATTATTAATTAAAAGAAAATTTTCACAAACTTTTGAATGTAGTTTTGCAGAAATGTTTTTCGAGGATGCATTAATAGTTATTATTGTACTAATAAAAAAGCGTGCTTGAGGTTTTTTTTTTTTTCAATGGATTGGGTAAACTATGGGTTAGTAATTAAGAAACGTGTCCTTCTGCATATTTTTTATTTCCTGGTTTTAACGGGCTTATATCTTTGGGCCTTTGTTTCGAATGATATAAGGCTGTAGCTTCCTACACCCTATCAAATTTTGACTCACCCCATCAAAAGGTTACCGGAAATTTCCGTATGATTGAGAGGAGTGATTGCTTTCTTGAAAAGAATTTCCGAAAGTGTTTTATTATGTTCCAAAAAACAAATTAAAGTGATAGAGTGTAGGAAGAAACTTGAAAGGATGTAAGAAACAATAATGATATAATGGTGTCTAGTTAGGGATGATAAGGGTCACAAATATAAAACAATTTTGTTTTTCGTATTGTTTATTTTGGCACTAAAAAACTGATTGTTTATATCCTAATGAATCTAACTGAAAATTTAAAAATTCATCGATACTCAATTAAAAAATATTACTTTTTTAAAAATTTATGGATATTTATGCATATTTTAAAAAAATATATTTTATAAATTTTTAAAATAAAATTTAAATAAAATTAATAACAAATATAAAATAAAATATCAATTAAATTAAATATAATTTTAATGTTAATTAAATTTAACCCATTATAAATTAAAATTTAATTTTAATTAAATTTAAATTAATAAAATATAAATTAAATTTTAATTTTAATTTTTTACATATAACAAATATTTGCATGTAAGATACTTGCACCTCATCCATTTATAAACGGGTAATTAAAATATCTCCTACTCACTACCCACAAGTAATAAAGGTCCGTGAGTACCAACTATCGGTCGCGAAACGTACAATATGATATGATTTAGCTTATCCACATACGAATCATGAGGCGTATTGTTTTTGCTCTAGAATTGTACAATACAAGTGCGAATCGCACGAATCGATTCGATTTGAATAACTTTCACACAAATTTTCTTCAAATCTCTTCTTCTATCCCTTCAAACCATTTAATTCAAACAACACCACAATCCACTTTGTCTCTTCAAATTCATCAATTCACTCTTCTTCAAATCATTTCCTGAATTCAAACACTACGTAAGCATTAAACTAGTAAAGTATGATGTTTATGTTCCTTTTTACCCTTATTTAGTAGCCATATTACCTCATCTGCAAGTCTAAGGTACCATAATGGTACAGTAGAGCGATTAGGCAATTTGAAATGAAAAAAAAAATTGAAATTACTTTTTTTTTCAAAAAAAAAAAGAGATTATCTAACGTGTTTTTAAAAATCGTTTATCTTCAAAGATTTTTGAATAATAAGTGTTCTTGTCGAAGTGTGATCGAGGTGTGTTCATGATGAGGTCGATCTTATGCGACCCTACCGACAACCAACCAAGTTACACACAACAAGACCAAACATTCTTTTTCTATTGAAATGAAATAAACTTTACAAATGCTCGTAACTAGAAGTGCTCTATCTAACTTGTCCTTTCTTACTTGTCTTTTCTCATGCCTCTCCCCTTTCTCTTATACCTGGACCGTTGTCGATCCGTTCTCAACCACCCTAGAGTTGCAGATGGTTTGGCGTGGCATCGACCGATCTAGTGCCGATCTTTTTGGGTAATATTATCGTTGGTACTTATCTACTTCATATAAGGTGAGTGGGCCGAACTCATCATACAATTGGGCTCAGACCGGATGTAATGGGTATAAAATCGGGTGTGTTTAGGAAGTATCGTTGGTCGGTGATTGTCACTGAGGTCCTATTCTTTTGAGTGGATGTAAGGAATGGATAGTAAGGCATAGATGGTGAGCACCTTGTTCTTTTTAGGGTGATGCAAGGGAATGACAGACGTGGAATAGAGAGATTGTTAAAAAATTTCATCCCACTACTATTGAAGAGACTAAAGGGTGATGGGTAAGAAATTACCACTTTATCCTCAATATATTTATTTTTCCCTTTTCTACCTTCATCATCTTTATTCTTTTTTCACATCTACATACAATACTATTATTTTCTACTTATCAGGAAAACAAAATAAAAATTATAATGTTTAAATTAATTTTAGAATTTATTCTAATCGTGTTTAATGTATAAAAAAATATTTGTACGTTTAATTTTTAATTTTTACATAAATTTATCTTTTAATCTTAAATTATTCAATAAAATTTGGTTTTCAAATATTTTGTTAATTATTTAATGAAATAGTTAAAAAAATGATTTTAATTTATGGTAGTCTTTAAATTTTGATATATATTTTTTTACTTGTCATATGAAAATATTATTTGTTTTAAAATTTTTAGATAATTTAGTTTCTTGATTTTACCAATTTTAATTTTGTAAGAAATAAATATATATAATTTTAGTTTTAATTCATTAATAAAATTAAAAAAAAATATTATCAATAAACATTTAAACATTTAAAAGTTAAGAATATATAATTCTATAAAATTTAAACAAAAGAAAACAAATTTCTTAAAAATCGTTACTTATATTATTAACAAACATAATCAAATTAAAAAAATATGTTCGTATCAAATAAACCAAAAATTTTATACTTGAAAGACTACTATTCAAAACAACAGAAAATATAAAATGTAAATAAATTATTTCCCATAAACATTAATTTGGTAAATGTCAAATTTAATTTAATACCAAATAATTTTATTATTTATTTTTTATAAATATATTTTTTATTAATTCACACAATCAATAAAAATTAAATAAATTATTCTAAATCATTTATATAACATTTTATATTACTTTTAACATTAGGGATAATTTGATAATCTCATTTTTTATTTATTAATTTTTTTTAATAAGTCACATCACTCAGTTCAATCACAAACTTTCAAGAACTTCGCTCTCTAATCTACTTTAGAATCACCTCTTAATTCCTTAAAGAGAACAATATCAACTTCACCCTTTAATCCCTTAAAGCACAATAAGTAATACAATTTACTTTTTATATATATATATATATATATATATATATATATATATATATATATATATATATATAAAGTAATTACTCGAATTTCTTTTTCAGTTGTTATATTAGATGTTGAAAAATCTTTCTCTTATTTTCTTTTAAAACCCAAAATTCTCTTACTAAAAAACAGTAATTCACTTTTTAAAATCTCATTCTCTTTCTCAAATACTATCTATCAAGAACATGTTCCATTAAATTTTTGGTCAATGTTTGATCTTGTCTCCCAAACAAGTAATTATAATCATATATATATATATATATATATATATATATATATATATATATATATATATATATATATATATATATATCTTGTTAACTAGTTTCCTTATGACATTGGTTAAGGATAATTAATATACATGAGATCCTACTGTAAGACCTTCTTATTTCAGCCCCAATCTTTAAGGGTTGCCCCAAAATCTTATGGGCCTAAGGGTTGGCCCATAAGGAGCTAAATGACCCAAATATGCCCTAACCCACCCATTCTTTTCATTTCAGAAAAATAGTTCTCCCTTACTTCCTCTTTCAGCAACTGCGAACCTCTACTAGGGTTTGATTCCTACTCCTCTCCAAGCAAACTCAAGCTCTTCCACTCCATGTAAGTTGCTTCTGAGCTCGTAATGGTCCTCCTCTAGTGTTATTTTAGCATTTCCTTGAGACTAATCCCAATGACCTCGTTATGTTCTGTTCCACTTTTTTTTCAGCTTCATATTTTGTTCCTAGAACTGCTCCGCTCCATTGTTCGGTGTCGAGGTTGCGTCGGGATGTTCTGCTAGCTTATTTCCAAGTAAGGGTAAGCTATGGATCTGTTGTTTAAATCCGCTTCTTGCTCATTTGCCACTGTTTTCATGAATGTATGGTTGTTGTGCTATTGTAAAATGTTGAATGGACGTGTATTGTTGTTTGGGGTATGATTGTATGGTTGTTGCAAGAAGAACAGTGGCGAGACCTAGCGTTCTCGCCCAAGCGACCCAGTCTCTCCTAGGGACTTGCAGAAACAGGTATGAGCTCGCGCTCGAGCTCTCGCTCGGGCGGAAAGCTCTCGTTTTGAGCAAGACACCATCTCGCTTAGGCGAGAGAGACTCGCCTAAGCGAGGACCCGTGGGGGCTTAAGGCACGTTGCTGCATGTGTAGCACAGGCGAGGAACCTCGCCTTTGGGTGAGGAGTGTTTCGCTCAGGCGAGTAGTGGCTCGCTTAAGCGAGAACTCGTGAGTCTCATAGGGCCCCTGTTGACAGTCTCGCCTAAGCGAGAACCTGCAGCTTGAGTGAGACTGGCATGAGATTTCACTCCATGACTGTTCCTTCCATGCTTTTGGGTTGTTAATTGTATGCTTGGCTTGGTATACTCTATCTTAAGTATGAAATGTATGATTATGCTTATGAGACTTGATTATATGGGCTGAAATGTTGAGTTAACATGAGTTTGGCATGAACTGAGTATGAGATGGTTGGTAATTAAGGTGGCATGGTATTGAGATGAAATGAAATTCTATATACATGGTTTGGGAAGGAGGAGTTGGTATGGATTCAACATTGATTATGAATGAGGATTGGTTATAAAGGTTGACATGAGATTTATGTGCTTAATAAATATTACTTGATTGATTGAGTATGATTGGTCTGTGGTACGTAATTCCATGAGCCTCGAGGTGATACCTTATGGTGGTGCTTTAGTGGTCGGGACGTAATTCCATGACCCCTGTTAGTGGGAGTTCATGGTGGTGTCCCATCTATATAATTTGGTAAGGATTCAAGGTAAGGTTGCACCTGACACTCTAAGGAGTCAGTTAGTCTCACGTAGAGCGGACTGACTCTTGTGGTGAGAGTAGTAGAGGCCTGAAACTCATTAAGGGCTAACCTTGTGTGTGGGGGATTGAGGGATTGTGACACTTGTAACACTTAGCTCGGGGGTGAGCAGAGAAATCCACCACAAGTGTAAGCATCTGCTGAATCCGACTAAATTATACGTATCTGGATAAGTCGTGTCGAGACTTAGTGTATTGTTTGGAAGGTCATAACATGCTTGGATGATGTATGTATAATTGACAGTGAAAGTGTATCTGATTGCATGATAAAACTATTTTGGCTCTAGCTTACCCTTCTGTTATTTGTTGTGTGTTCTGCTGTGTGGTTCTCTCTTTTGCAATGATCATCAACTTATTGATATGAGCATATGCGAGGAACACCCGTGGTCAACAGGGAGGTGATGGTTCCGCTGCATAGCTTGTTTGGGATGAATTTTGTTAGTTGGGCTCTCCTTTAGGGCTTTGGCCCATGTGACTTTTGCTCTTGGACTTTATTTCCAAATACTGTTGTTTTATCATTGTACTTGTTTGACATCATTGGTGTGCCCTTTTTCTTTTCGAACTTCCTTTCGATATTGTAAGGAGTAAAGTTTAAACTCCTAGTTTGTGTTTCTATATTATTTTGTGTGACACTTCCTTTTATTAGCTTTATTAATTAAATGGGGTGTTACACCTACAAAAATACATAGGTAAGTGTAATATTAAATAAAATCTGACCTAATAACCATTAATGCAACTTTATTTTCTTTAAAGGACAAAAATGCCCATAAATATTATACATTTGTATTTAATATTTTATTTAATGTTCACAAATAAAAGTTAAAATCTAGTTAAATAATAAAATAACTATATTTTAATGTTACTAAAAATTAAATATAATTAAATATAAGAAAGTTTAAATTAACACAAAACCAACAAAAAATAGTATTAAACATCTAAAAATATTAAAAAAACATAAAAAAGTATAAATTAACAAAAAACCCAACAAAAATAATTAGTGTTAAACATAGAAAAATGTTACAAAAAAAGTACAATTAAAGTGTCAATTTGATACTTAATTGATTTTTTTTTCTTTTTAGTAAAGACCTTAAAAATTCCATAATCTTTATTTTATAACAGTAAGTTATTGTCTAAAAATTTAAAAAAATATTTTTGTCTTTCTAAAATTTATTATGTACATTTATACTATTTTAATTAATGTATTTAATTATTTTAACTTTTAATATAAAAATGATGATATCAAAACATATTTATTATTTCTTAAATAATATCTTAATGCACCGGTTAACATTCTCTCATTCATATATATATATATATATATATATATATATTAATTCTTACAAACTTTATTTTACCTGTAAATTCTAATATGTTCCGTTCCTTTTGAATTCTGATCTCTTTTCGAACTTTCCAACCGTTAGTTTACTCTTAATGACCAGATTCATGCCATTAATGTTTCTAATCTTAGATGTGATGGGAACCACTCACATATTTAAGCCACTTTACCGACTTTTATTCATTCATAACTATAAAAATATCTTTCTGTCTATTTTTTTCTCTGCTCGGCATTATTGCATTATCTGCAAGCACCGTGGTCTACGGTTTCCAACCATTTCACTTGATATCATGTTGTGCTTATTAAAATCACCATGCAATTCTTATCTTATTACAATATAATAATCAAGAATACGATGAATAAAATATGAGTTTTATAACATGGCAACAGAGGAAAAACCAAAAGCAGATTGGACCAATCATTTAAGACGACAAATACTGAGAGGACCAAAAGCAACACAGTAACCGATGCTTCCGCCGAGCTACAAGCTCATCCATCATCCCCATGTGACCCCTTAATCAAACACAAACAACTCTCGTTTCCATGTTAGTTAAATGCACCTTCAGCAGTAATTAGGGAAGAAGAATTGGATTTCGGAATTCCAAAGCTGCAATCTTTTTGTTTCAAAGGATTTATTAAGATAAAACTAAATATATCCCCACTTGTTCATGTTCTGCTGCAAAAACGAGATGATAACAAACCTCCACCTTTCTTCATCTCTTTGGTTTCACTTCTTCGCAGACCAGAATTGGAAAGACCTCTCTCAAGAACTTCTTCAAACCTAGGTTGCTGTCTTTCCGTAAATTTTTTTATTTTGAAAGAAATGTCAGAGCAAAAGAAACCCCCCAAAAGCAGGGTTTTCTTTGTTGGGATGAAGCTTCTGCACAAACCAGGGAACAAGCCTCTACAAGAGAAAAACAGTTTCTTTCATACATATTACAAATGGGTTCTTTGGCTTTCTCTCTCCCTCTATTTCTTCACGTCCTATCTCATCACCACCAACCCCAACACGGCACCAACCTCTCCAAACACATCGTCCCATGTTTCAAACTCCGAGTCCCACGCTGTCCCCCGTGCCGTTATCGACTCCACAACCAACTCTCTAGGTGGCGTAACATTACACACTCGTCAGCATTTTCAGCTCACTAATGGTTTAGTTTTGGAATTTATTTCTACTCGTTTCGTTGCAGGGGTGTTGAAGAATCTGAAGATGTTCGTGTACGAGCTTCCTCCTAAGTTCAACACTGGTTGGCTCGCAAACAAGAGGTGTAGCAATCATTTATTCGCGTCGGAAGTGGCCATCCACAGGGCACTGTTAACGAGCGAGGTTCGCACGTTTGACCCTTACGAAGCTGATTTTTTCTTCGTACCCGTTTACGTCTCTTGCAACTTCAGCGCCGTGAACGGTTTCCCCGCGATTGGGCACGCGCGTTCTATTATCTCCTCCGCCGTCAACCTCGTGTCCACGGAATACCCTTTCTGGAACCGCAGCAAGGGACGCGACCACGTCTTCGTCGCTTCCCACGACTTCGGTGCGTGTTTCCACAGCCTGGTAAAATGCCAATGTCCCACATCGGTTGAGTATATTGTCTGATAAAGTTAGTCGTTTTTCTGATTGACTTTTGTGCTTTGAAGGAGGATGCGGCCATTGCTAATGGAATACCCCAAATTTTGAAGAACTCCATTGTGTTGCAGACATTCGGCGTTGTTCACAGGCATCCTTGTCAAGACGTGGAGAACGTGGTGATACCGCCTTACGTTTCGCCGGAAAGTGTACGGAGCACGCTGGAGAATTTTCCGGTTAACGGCCCGCGAGAAATTTGGGTGTTTTTCCGTGGGAAAATGGAATTGCATCCTAAAAACATCAGTGGACGGTTTTACAGCAGGTAATTACCAGTGACCCCACTAATCATTAATTAAACAAATATTAATTTAGTCAAATCATTGACTAATGATGCGTTTTGGTTGAAAAAGAATTGACCGTTTTCTTTTCCGATTTCTTTTTTCTGTGAAGGCGAGTGAGAACGGAGATTTGGCGGAAGTTCAACGGTGACCGGAGGTTTTACCTGCAGAGGCACAGGTTTAGCGGTTACCAGTTGGAAATTGCTCGGTCGGTGTTCTGTTTGTGTCCGTTAGGGTGGGCTCCGTGGAGTCCGAGGTTAGTTGAATCCGTTGCGTTGGGATGTGTGCCGGTTATTATTGCGGATGGGATTCGGTTACCGTTTTCCTCCACCGTGCGTTGGTCGGAGATATCGCTGACGGTGGCGGAGAGGGACGTGGGGAAGTTGGGGAAGATTCTTGAGCGCGTGGCAGCGACGAACCTGAGTGACATTCAGAGGAACTTGTGGGACCCGCGGACGAGGCAGGCCCTACTTTTCAACGAGGAGATGGAGTATGGCGACGCCACGTGGCAGGTTCTTGTTAGTTTGAGTGAGAAGCTCCATAGGTCTCATCGAAGGTCTTCGGCTAGTGACGAATCAGAGAGTGACACGTGACACTATATTTTCAACGTGGATGTTAAATTGCATTGGCTGACATTTTTTTGTGTATATAGATTATAGATAGATGATAATAGGAGTAGATTAAATAAATTATTGTTATTCTTTACTCTTTCTTTCTGAGTTGTGAGGAAGAGTTTTTGGAGTTGCGACAGCGACATGATTGAGTGGTGTGTCAGAACTTTTTAGTGTTTTTAATGAAAAATTTGTGAAGTAGTGAAGGTATCAGTGGTCACTGCTTCACGATATGAATGCTATGGTTTTTCTATGGCTATGGCTGTCAAAATCAAATGTTGAAGAGAGAGAATCCAATAATGTTTCATAGCTTCAATTATTTATTGGCTTTCATCATCTCGGTTTCGTGACTTGCCTTAATTAACCCATTAAACTACTCATAAAAGATTGTAAGCAAATTCTGACACTACAATTTTTATTTATTTTTTAATTTTGGATATAATGTTCATATGATCCCTACCTTTTCATGGCAGTGATGTATATATAGGCTTTTGTATGCGATAAATCATAGTATTAATTTGACTAAAAAAAAGGTATTGTCATTCTTTTTTGTATTTACTTTTATTAATTAAGCAATTTTTTCAAACGAAATGGTTTATTATGTTTAAATGCAATATTATATGTTTAAAACTCATTAGCATCTAACATTGAAAAATATAACTTTTAAAATACCGATGTACAGTGTTATTTTATTGTAATAATATAAACTTATATTTTTCAAAACATGTTAATAAAATTGTATTATATTTTTTTATTACGAGATTATGTAATTTATATATAAATATGAGAAATTTTAAAATAATATAATATTAGTTAAAGAATTATAATATTGTTTCTATTCATTTTCTTTTAAAACTGTTTAATAATTTTATGGTCAATAAATAAAAATCAATTTAAATCGAATGTGAATATTAGTTTGATTATTGTTTGAAATTCTAAACAGATAATAAATAGAAAATGAATAATTTGAGTAACAAATCATAGATTCCTGAGTTACAAATATGATAAAAAATATAAACCTCTTATCTTATACTAAAATCTTTGATCTTTTAGTTAAATCAAAATCTCTTATAATACTACTATATTATTCTATCGATCTCTATGGTAAAGATTCATTTAAAAACTACCAATATATTCTCTGATATATTTATGTTAAAATTGGTTATAATCTTCCAAATTTTTGAAAACAAATATCTTAGTTAATGATTTTTTTTTTTTAAATTGATCATATTTTTATCTAAATTCTAAAAACTAAAAACACAAGTCAATCCTCATGGTATTTAACTTCTTTAGAAATATATATATATATATATATATATATATATATATATATATATATATATATATAATTTGATTATTTTTATACATTACAAAGAATAAAAAAAAATCCATAATTAATTCAGTGAGGTTATCACTAGAATGAAAAATCAGTTAAGATATTATTGTTAAAAATTCATACAATGGCACCCGAGATTCATTTATAAATATACGAAAACGTCACATTTTCATAATCTTTTTTTCTGCATTTGTAACATGGCGCATAGGGATCAATCCAGAAACAAAAACCTAGCATTAGGTTCAGATGAAAGAAAGAGGAAGAGAGGTATGCTCCAATCACGATTTCACATCCTATCTTTTATATGCTTCTTTTATATATATAATTTGTTAAAGATTTCTTATAAAATTGTTTTGACGTGAGAAGATTTTAAAAATTATTTGATTGTTGTCAAAATTTGAAACTGACTTATTTCCTTTTAATTCCTATATTTTTACAGACAGAAAAATAAAAATCAAACAACAGTTTGAGAGAGTCTATGAAGAAGAAGAAGATGAATATGAAAAGAAGATCAGAAAACTGAAAGTAGGGCTTCAGAGAGTCTCTGAAGAAAGAGATGAGTGCGAAAGAAAGATCAGACAACAGAAAGTTGAGCTTGAGAAATTTTCTGAAGAAATGGAACAACTGAAAGTAGAGCTTGAAGAGGTTTATGAAGAAAGGGATAAATATTATGAACAACTATTGGACATTATGAAGAACATATGCAACAATATATAAGAATATAGAGACACTTATTTTAAATGATTGTTTGTTGACACTTTATTTGATTCCTTCTAAGAATTTAATTTGCGTGATTGTTAATACATTTTTATTATTTTTTGAGAGATTGGAGCCTATAATGATCGCACTTAATGAAATGTCAAATTGAATCAAGTATCTGCTTCAGTTAATTACACTAGTTTAACAAGATCAATTAATATTTTGAATTTATTAATTCATTTTAGTTTGCAAAGTTTTTTCTTTAATTAAAAACTAAAAAATAATATAAAAATTAAAATGTTTATATTATAGTATTCGAAAGATAAAAATATAATATAATTACAACATAAATCATTAATTTATACATTGACTTATAATCCTAATTTTTAGTGGAACATAATACAACTTTCAATAATTTGTTATTTCATCCGCATAACACCATATAAGAGTAGAGGAAAAAAGTTGAGTGAGTGAAAAACAAATTATAAAACATATTTAATTTGTTAGATGTTCAGGATTATGTTATGTCAATAGTTAAATATCACAACATATCTTAGATTTGATACGATGGACGTTCGAATAGATTATGCATGGGAGATATTTTCGGTGATTTTGGAAGATAAAATAGATATAAAATATTTTTATTCTAATTGATTAAAACCTTTCATGTTTAACGGAGACTTTAAAACTTTAGTTAACTTTGTTAATAATTACGGTCAATTTTGAAACCTGCATAAAATATTGTAGGTTTTATAGTTTACTCGTCTATGAAATACAAAATCAAACACAAAAAAAAAAAAACAAATATTTGTCCTCCAACTCTGATGTATCCGACTTAAAAAAAAGTATAATTAGTCGTAACGTACCAGTTTCGTACGAATGTGTCTAAATGGTATCCGTTTTTAACTTTGCATCTACTTAGTACCCAAATTAGTTAATTTGCATCAATGTAGTCCATCCCGTTAAGTTTTCAGAAACGCCGCCGTTAACGGAACAGTGATGTGGCATTGCAGAACGGATACGTGTCAATGAGAATAATTGTACAGTGGCAATGGGTGGGTAACGTGTCATGCCCTATTTCAATTGATTGTCCCCATTGAAAAAACCCTAATTTCCCATTCCCATGTTCATCTTCTTCTTCATTGTTGGATTGGTGCAGTGACCGTGAAGCTTATTTGCTGCAGGGGTCAAGTCGCTAGCGATTAGGGAAATGTCGCGTGGTTTTAGTCATCCATGGTCGTCTTATTAGTGTGGGTCACATAATCACAGTGTTTCTTCTCCTGGTACTATATCTGGGTCAGTGGGTGGAACACCACATTGCCATTGCGGGGAGATTGCAGTGTTAAGAGTTGCAAGAACAACGAAGAATTGTGGGAAACAATTTTGGGGGTGCGCTCACTACAAGGTTTGATATATGACTTTTATTTTCGTTTGGGCTGAGTTTTGTTGTTGAAAATCATTTTTTCTTTGTTTTTTGTTAATAGCGGAGTGTTGGTGAAGATTTCAAAGGCTGCAACTACTTCAAATGGTGCACTGAAGATAATGGGGATGAAAGAGATGCAACCATTGCTAGACAGAGCCAAAGAATACGTCAACTGGAGAAAGATTTGACTGATTCCGAGAAGTGGTTGATGTACTTGTTTAGGATAATTGGGTTGTTGGGTTTAATTGTCATCCTTCTTCTGTTTGTATTATTAAAAAAATAGGATGGTTTAACTTTTTACTTTGATGTTCTTGTTTTGTAAAATCCGTGAAGGTTTAACTTTTTCAATGGTTAAATATGGTTTGTATTTGGGTATGTACTTTGTGTTCAATGAAGTTGTAATGAATGATTATTAAATGAATTGGAAGTGAAATTGTTGGTGATGAAAAGTGTGTTCAACTTGTGGTTACATCTTAAAATTTAATCTCCTGTAATTAATTGGATGCATATAGAAGATGAACCATAACAGTAAAGATGGATGAAAATGCATTCATTAAACTAGAAGTGAATATCATGTGCTGAGTACATAACCTGGGCATATCAAAATAATTTGTCTTTCAAAATAAGCCCAATATAAACCAAGTAGTCAATTACAAATTACACTTTAAAAAACAAAAAGAAGGTCCAAATTCTTCAAGAAAAAACATTCAGTTTCTGAATCATGGCTTCCATATTGGGCCCCTTTTAAATGCCAATTTCGGTCTCTGATTAGTACGTGGAGGTGGTGCTTGACTTTGTTGTGTTGCACCCGGTTTAATTTGAGGTGTTGGAATAGTTGTTGGAATTGGTTGCTGAATTGGTTGTTGTGGTCCAGGAGGAGCTTCTGTTGGGGGCTGAATTGGAGTATTATTTGGTGCTTCAGCTGTGGACTGAATTGGTTGTTGTGGTCCAGGAGGAGCTTCTGTTGGGGGCTGAATTGGAGTATCATTTGTTGCTTCAGCTGTGGACTGGATTGGGGGTTGTGTTCCAGGACTCTCAATTGGTGGTTGTGATTGCTGAATTGGTTGTTCTGTTCCAGGTCCTTGTGTTGGTGGTTGTGATTGTTGACTGCTCCTTTGGGGCTTGGGGACAACCATTTCTTCTATGACCTATTTGTCTGCATATCCCACACCTTTTTCTAGTCCCACCTTGTCTCAGTTGTGTAGAATCCTTATGCAACTCCCAACTCTCAAGTCTTCTCTTTTTTTAGGTCTCCCTGATAATATCCTCTTTGGTGGGGGCAAAACATCAATATTTGAATTCATCTCCCAAACCATAGGTCCATTGACTGGATATATCAGTGGAATATATGTTTCCTCATATGTTGATTTCAAAAACCAGTGAGGTATATGTTGCTCTATATTGATATTGATGAACCTCATAGCAGTGATTGAGTGGCAAGAGGGTATTCCCGTGATTGTCCATTTTCTACATATACACTCCAATTTGTCTAGGTTGACCACGAACTTGTCACCAATCATGGACACGTGGTTAACCTCAAACAATTTCTCTCCAGCCCAACTACCAAAACAAAATATAACAGTTAAAATCTGAAATATACACATTAAATAACATCATATTTTATGGAAACATAACTAACCAAGGTATCCAATATTTTGTCTTCTCTAATTCGTTATCCAGTCTGTTTTTGATTTTGGGGCAGATGGAACCTTCAGCCTTTTTAATGTTGACTCTATTTTTGACTCATCTCTTCATAAGATAAATTCTAATGTCTTCCATCATGGTGATGATTGGCTTACTTCTTGCATTGATGATTGTACTGTTAAATGCCTCGCTCATATTGTTCATCAGTGTGTCACATACTGTCTGCCCTATGAACCTGGACCTAAACCAAAATCTGTCACACCAAAGCAAAATGAGTACATAAAACTTAATATTGTTCAATCAGAAAAACATGAATAACTTGCCTTGGAGGAATGGCAATAAGATGTTTAAAGGCATTTTCATTCAACTTTTTCATGTCTCTCATTGTGGCCTCTCATGCTTGAGGGTGAGTTGTTGCAGCTACCTTCCATAACAGTCTTTTAAGGTTTTTGCCAGGAAATTTCTTGCGGAAATTTGCATATATGTGTGTCGCAACCGGAATCGCGACGGGATGACGAACCGAAAAAGAAAACGAGTTTGAAAGAGATTTGGAGTCGCCACCACAGTTATTTATGGAAAATTATGGAAAACCGTAAAGATAAGACAAGTCTGCGAAAAACCAGATTTTGGATCCGAGAGTCGGTTACGCGTAGGGAAGGTGTTAGCATCCTACCGCGCCCGCCCGAGGGCGGTACCTTTAATTAAAAAAGCGAAGTTGATGTGGTTTTCAAAATATTAATTTTCCCCAAAAATAATAAGACAAAAATGCTAAAAAGAAACAAATATATTTTTTTAATTTTTTGGGCCCGACAAGGATTGACCTTGGTCCTACGTATTCTCATTCAAGATGAGAAATCAGGGTTACGTAGTTCTTTAAAAAAGATGTAGTTGTTTGAAAATGTTCATGTTTTTATATTTTGAAATTTTATATTTTTTGAATTACTTGAAAAAATAGTGTCACACGACGCGAAGGGCCGGACATACACCAAAAGAAAAGAAAATATTTTGGTATTTTTAGAAAATAAGTGTCACACGGTGCGAGCGACTGGACATACACAATAAAGTAAAAGAGGACATTTTTATCTTTTAGATTTTTTTCTATTTTTTTTGCAATTTTGATAATTTTCAAATATATTTGTTCTTTTTGTTTTTTTAAATAAAATAAATAAATAAATTTATAAAAGGATAAAATTATTTTAAAAAAGGATAAAAGTGGAAAATAAAATATGGGGGTACATGAGTAATTAGTGGGAGGTGCATGAAGTAAATGAGGTGTCTTTATCAAAAGTGGGGATAAAAATAAAACAAGTCTAAAATAGGAATAATACACAAATGAGTGGTGGAGTTAGTGAACTTAGGGGTGCAGGAAGTAGTTACTAGAGGTGTGTGTAGTGAAACATAAATTGCAATCAGTAACAACAAAGGGTCAAAAACAGGCCCAAAACAAACAAGAGATATGGGAGTGTGCTGAGATTAAAATGGGGGTGCAATGGAGAAAATAAACAAGTCCAAAACATAAAATTGCAGGTGCATGCAGTGTGGGCAGGGGTGCGAAGATTGAAAGGGGGTGCGCGCAGCAGTTCAGCTCTTCCTAAAACCAACTAAAACCCTAATCTCTTCTTAATTCGTAAACCCCATCCAACATCAGGCCCCCTTCTCTCGAGCAGCTGCCCATTCCGTCGAACCTCCACCTAGCCGCACTAACGACCTCCGCCGGAGGCTTCACCGGCGACACCATCGCCCTTCACTCCACCTCGCGCGAAACGTTCCTGCACCGACTCCTTCGCTTCTCCATTGCGTTCCAAACAGGGGCTGTACCGATCCTCTTCATGGCCGCGTGGTCTCGCTTGCCGGATACCGTCGTCAGCGGGTTCAGCCACCTCAAGGTCGTCGTCGGTCCTGCCGTCACCGTCGAGGGAATCGCGACGCCGCTGGTGCGCGAGGACTCCGCGGCTCCTCACCACGCGACCATCCCTCATCCACTCTCGCGACCACACGCGACCACACTCCTGTTCAGAGCTTCGAATCGCCGATTCTCTTGGTTTTCTGTTTCTAATTTGAGACGCGATTGTTTGGCGTACTGTGTGAGATTGGTTGGTTCGTGGTGAAAAGTTTGGTTTGGGTTACGGCGTGAAGAAGATGATCGAGAGGATGTGAATCTGTTGTTCTAAGCATGTGGGTTCTGGTTTTGGGTTTCTGTTCTCTCTAGTTTTTGTGCAGGTGAAGGAAGAAGATGAAGAACGAAAAGTTAACTGATGGTGGTAGAGTGCGTGTTGGTGGCAGTGAGTATGGTGAAAGGTTAGGTGATAAATTGTTGACGGGGATGGAGAAAATGGTGAGAAGGTGAATTTGTTTAGTGAGAGGTAATGGGTGACGGGATGTGATGTTTTAGACCATAGATGGCATAGAGTCAGGTGAAGGAGAATGGAGTGGTGAAGGTGGGTTAGAAGGTATAACTGGTTGTGTTATGTGTGTACAGGCGGGGAGGATAGATTGACGTGAGGATTCAATAGAAGGGATAATGGAGGATTCAAGCAACAATAATAATGTAGTAATGTAGTAATGAAGATTCAATGAAGATTCAATGAGCCAAATAAATGACAAGCAACCATCAATATATGGACTACATTACGTTCATTCTCAAGCACAATGCAAATGCAACCGGTTCACATCAAACATTCAAGTATTCATATGCAGTGCTTACCTCTTGCAGTCCTCCCTATTAACAACTCTTTCTTCCCTTGCTCGCTTCCCCTTTCTTCCCCTTGTGCAGTTGGTCTCTATCAGTTCGTCTCAGGTGCTGGGAGCTGTTTCTCTACATGTACTGTATTTTGAAATTCTGTTCTCTCCTGCCAGTTAGCTTTTGCCTCTTTTGTTCCCTTTTTCTTGTTATATTTAAGAGAGTCTTTTTGTTCACGGTCCAGAGAGGTAAAAGGGTGGGAAGTGGCGGTTGCTTCCCCTTGCCCCCTCTGTGGAGTCTTCCATCAATCCATGCATACACATGCATACAGATGCTTTAATTTCCTTTTTTGTGTATGAGTAGGTATGGATAGGGATGGCAACGGGGCGGGGTGGGGATGAGTTTCGCTATCCCATTCCCATTCCCACACAAAATCTCCATACCCAAACCCAACGGGTATCAAACTTTTTTCCCATCCCCACCGAGTAACGGGTATAATCTCGTACCCATACCCGTACCGTGTTCTAACTACTTCAATATTAATTTTTATAAAAGAAACAAAATTACGGTAAAAAAAACATAATATTATGAAATATTCAATATTAGGAGGATTTTCTTCGATGCCAAATACCTTAAAATAAATTATAATTGTTTACATTTTATATTAGAATACCAAATAAAATTTCATGTGAACCAAAACATTTATTAAATTTGCAAACTACAACATTGATGAACTTAGTTGATAAAATTAAAAAATATTTCAAAAAAAATATAAAAGAAAAACAAATATTCAAATTAAAATATATTTTAAATGTTTGTTTACTTCAATTTTTTTAAATTATAATAAATATTTTTTTATACATTAATAAAAGTTATAATACATCACTTGATCAAAATGACACAAAGAACAAATAATAAACATAATAATAAAATTTTGACATAGATTTTGTATCTTTTGAACTTCAATATATGTTGGAT
>Ga0214544_1002067_pt1 | contig 42230 bp, 27 predicted proteins | sample CNSS3metaG_FD_160074 | JGI IMG/M metagenome (GOLD analysis project Ga0214544, IMG submission 160074) | Root nodule microbial communities from cowpea collected in UCLA plant growth center, Los Angeles, California, USA - CNSS3 | ecosystem: Host-associated > Plants > Roots > Nodule | place: USA...
ATATATATATATATATATATATATATATATATATATATAGGGTTACTTAATTAATTGTGAATATTTTAATAATTTAAACGAGAATGGAGATATGGCGGGAATATGTACATCCCCATCCCCATCCCCATACCCAACTGAAAAAGTTGGGGATTCCCCATACCCATACCCATACCCAGTCAATGCGGGGATTCCTCGTCAAAACGGGGACGGGTTCGGGCAATACCCATGGAGACGGGTTTATTTGCCATCTCTAATCTCAGAAGTTAAAAGCATTTAAAATATATATTTTTCAAAACTTTTTGAGATAATATTTTTCTCAACCATAGGCATGCTCCTCCACTAAACAGCCTTTGGAAGTTCATATTTGATAGCTCGCTCAACAAGAATAAGTTTATCCAACCACCAATCCTTTTAGATTTTTTAACAAATAAATTTTGTCTGGTCAGGAATTGGCTTGCTTAGCGACATCGGGAGAAATTTGCCTAATGACCAAATCTTCTTTAAGCTCTTGATTTTTTTATAAAACTAATTTCGTCTAAAAGAGATTGGCTCGTCTCGCGAGCCAAAATATTAAGAATCCTATTTAAAGGCTCGCCTAGCAAGCAATGTTTTATGAGCTCTCTAGATTTTAAATATTCAAATTTCATCTAGTTAATCTGCATAATTCAGAAACCCAAAATAATAAATTTGATTGTCAAATTAGCTCAAATTGAGTTTTTTTTTCTTCATTTCTTATACCTAACATTTGTTTAGTTCTAAAACAGCATCAAATTGACTCAATTGAAAATACACTAGCTTTTTATTATTCACATATAAAATTTCAATTACACATGCACAAAAATTGCTCATTTCAATTCAACAATCACCAAAACACCCACTACTATAACAACAAAATATATTTAAGAAAAGATCAATTTTGGTGATCATGTCACCCCCAAATTCAGATCATCTAACATAAAGTACTATGAAAAAGCAAACTAGCTTCCTTTACCCAAGTTAAGTTTTTTGGTTCAAGCTAAAACTCCAAGAACTACCACTTTCACAAGATACTATACCTATACACAGAAAACTTAAATCAAGGATCCAAAAATACCCTTATAGTCCTAGAAAAACATAAATTCATCCAAAAGAGTCATATGCCAACACATTCTCCTCATGCATACAAAACATCTCAAAATTGACTTAAGAAAAAGTAAAGATGAACTTAGTCACAATGAAATTTTGATCGAACAACTTGTTTCACTTTAAATCTGGATCATTATAGCAGATTTTATTCAAAAAGATGAATGAATCTATTGGAATCTTAAACAAAAGTCAAAATAAATGAAAAGACAATTTTTAGATAAATGGTGATCTTTTTGAAAATGAAACTTAAATAATCAATTTTTCATATTTATGAGATTTAAATTTTAATAATACAAAATTATCATTCTAACTCAATGTGAGATTTAGACTCACACTTGAATTTTCTAACAATCTCCCCTCTAGTGTGAATCCTTTCACATTGGCATTTCTCCCTTGAGCTAACCATGAGTACCCTTACTTATACCACCGTTCACAAATGGGACACGCTTGTTTGACCTTCCGTCAAGAAGACTTTCGATACAGAAAGGCGTCTAAGTCGACCACCAAGACAAACATTAAGCTTTGATACCACTCATAGGTCTTTCGAGGGAGAATCACATAGGAGATTCAACATCAATGAGACCTAAGTCCAACCCACATAAAAGATTGACACTACTTCCAACCCAAAACTTAAGGCAATGATTTTATAGGTTTTTTTCCTTATACGGTACTCAACTTTCTTATTTTTACTCAATGTGGGACTTAAACTCACACTTAAATTTCCAAACAATTGTTACATGTGAAAATAACATGATGGTTACAGAAAGCTTGAACACAAATTAAAATTGATTTGAAAGTTTTTCATGATGAGATGGTAAAAGATAAATAATAATTTGGAAAAGAACGTTTAGTAGCTAAAAATTTATCATAAAAAGGAATTTTCAAATAGTTTGTGAGACAATACAAGTGTATACAAATCCAATAATTAAAGGACAAAGACACTTAAATTTTTATACCAGTTCAAATTCACATTGAATTACGTATGCTTCTCTCTTATAACCTATAAAGACCACTAATAAAAAAGATTACAAATATTTGTTATTTTTTACTTATAATGAGTTCACAAAGCCACTTAAAGTATTCCTCTTTAATTCCGATAGAGATAAAGAACACATGTATTGTCTAACATTAAATCATCTTTAGATTTCACGAGTATTTTATTATTGTCATTTTTTCTATAATATGTAAAGCTAGTTAAAATATAAGGAAAGTTATTAAAACATGGGATATATGTGTTGAGAAATAACTTCACAAAATGAAAGATTTACAAAGATCATGCACTCTCTTTATTTTGTTTATAAGACGGTATTGCACTTAAGAACGTCACTTTGTTCTACATAATAAGACATATATTTATAGGCATATTGAATAAGAGCATTGTGACTTACATGTTCTTATGATAGATGTGACTTGGATGTTGCCTTTTTAGTTGAGAGATCTTTGTCGCACTTAGTTTGTTATACTTAAAGTACCTTTAACATTGTGACATCACCAAATTTAGCATACAACAACAACAAAATTAGTTTGTTGAGTAAAAATCTTTATTGGGATGTATGAGTCGACCACTGACATATTATTTAAGACAAGCTTTTGAAAACGTTGTGTAAAAGTTAGATATAGAGTTTTAGATCTTGTAAAAACTAAACTCATTTTCACTACTTATTTGGTTCTAATCAACACACTTATGACAAATAATCAACTGATAACAACTTCATATTATTTATTCTCGTAGAAATCAGAGGGCGTTTTGTCGAGACTCTTATCATATGTGAAAACTAAATTGTCATTTATTAGATTATTGAGGCAAATTTTTTTTTATAAGATTGTCATGCTCTAACAACATTCTTAGTGAGTATACCAAATCATACAAGTAGTAAAATAAAAATGTCCAAGTATCATTTTTCGAGAGACTTACACTTACAATTTCTTATAATCCACACTAAATCATTTATTATAAATTGATTTAAAAGGGATTAATAAGTTTTTAAGGGACATTAAAATGATAATCTAAGAAAACAAGTAAATACAAACAAGTTCCAATTCTATAAAATAGTGAAAATGTTGTTGTTAAACTTATTAAACACCATTTTGTCATAATGTGATACTTAATAAAAACAATCAAATTTTAATATTAATATTTGTTATAGTAAAGTCCACCAGTTTTATATTGATTAAGTGATTTTCACAACAAAGTGTAAAACATGAACATGCTTTATCTATAAGACAATGTGTCTTACAAAATAGTAAATCATGTAAAAATGCAAATGCTTCATCTAACATGCAATACAACACATTGTATTGATTATTTTGTCTAAAAAGCACAAACTTCATCAAACAATAAACACACATCTTAAGCTATGTTGTACTCCATGAAAATATTCAACTTGATTCTATGTTGTAAGGTATGTTCCTATCTTTTGTTTACCAAGATGATCCACACAAGCACATGTCAACATGAATATTTAAAGTTATTTTATTTCAACAACCACCCTTATGTCAACTTCAATTCAAGTATCTTATGAGTATGATTTCCACTTTTGCTCTAATTTGAGTAAAATGTTATATGTCATAAGTGTCAACTATTGAAATATTGTTTGAAAAAAGAGATTATAATTTAATATTATATGAGATGCATTTGATATATTTCTTGCACTAATAAATAAACGTATCAAACATGAGATTAAATATTTATGGATGATCCAATAAAAGTCTAATAGTAGATAATATAATAGTTTCATTAAAACTTTATTATAATACGCTTTTAATAACTTCAACATGATATAAAGAGGATGAAATTTTACAAAATCCTTTTGTATAAACATCAAATACGCAAACATTCTCAAACAACTACAAAAAATTGACTACAAAAATCTCTTATTACCAATTAGTTATAAACTTCTCACTCTCAACTTGTTTTTCTCATATTTAGATTAAAAAAATTGAGAATTTCAAAGTCATAAAATGCTAGTAAGAAAGAATGAGATTTTTTCTGTAAATAGTTTGACTTAATCTTTTAAAAATATTTCTTCAATTTTTCTTCTTTATTTATGGAAAGAATATAAATTTACAGTACTATATTTCAAAAATTCTGCTCCTTATTAATAATTAAATTAAGATAATATTTAATTAAACAAAATTCAGGAAAATTCTGAAATAAATGCTATAAAATATATTATATAAAACATTTATTGTACACGGGTTAGTTTCAGTTTATCAATAAACTAGGACATTTTTGTATTTGAGAGTCTTTTTTCATTTGAATTTGTAAAAATGGGTTCGTTGAAATTTTTTTTAAAATAGGGACAAGTCGTCAACGGCATTACAGGTGAAGTCGTCCTCCACCCTATCCGTTTCTTTTTTTTTTTAAATAAATTCATTATCTACAAAATCAGTTTCTGTTAATTTAAAAAGTGAAGTAGCCTAAGTGCATGACGACTTCACTTTTCATTTTTATTTTTTTATGTTACAATTATAATTTTTAAATGCTCTTAAAGAGGGGTACTTAGGCATTTTTCACATAGGGAGCAGGATCTCTACACACCCTATAATTTTGCAGCTTTTTCTCCCTTTCAAATTTGAACACATGTCTATATTTTATTATTTTTCAATTTTTTACTTCCAAGAACAAGCTGGAATTTCATCCTTTTGGGTTCTACTATAAGATTTTTAAAATAAGATATATTGCTATACAGAATTCTTTTAAATGGTCTTTGGTAAGAAATAATTAATAAATGTTGAAATAATATGAATTTTACATCATTTAATGCCATGACAAAAAAACTTGTTAGATGATATTTTTTACCCTAACACTAATAATGTAAAGATAACTTGATCCAAGAATGTAGATATTATAAAAATAAATTATAACTGTAACGTAAACCAAAATGAAAAGTGAAGTCGTCATATAATAGGACGACTTCACTTTTTAAATTATTAGAAACCGGCTTTACAAATAACGGTTTTACTTTTTTAAAAAAAGATAAAGAAATCGGTAAGATGGATGACGACTTCAACTGTAATGTTGTCCTCCACCCTAACGACTTGTCCCTATTTTATAAAAAAAATTTTAACTGACCCATTTTTCAAATTCGAACTAAAAAAGACCCTTAAATTTAAAAAAAAACCATAAACTAGTTTCATTTTTGAATTTTATATTTCAAAAATCCCGTCAGCAAAGTTTCTCTAAATGAATTTGATTTCATAAAAAAAAAAACTACAAACAAAAGGACAAAATCGACGAAGCTGAAAAAACACGAAAGAATGCCTTATCTCTTCTAATAAAAACCAAAATCTTGTATTGATTTGGGTTGGTGCGGGAGGGTTGGTGAATAATAAATTGGTTGCTATTTATCTGCTACCATTTTATTAATTTGCTTTCCTTTTTTACTTAACCTACGTATTATTTTATTTCTTCAAATAAAACATTCTCCATTTCATAAATGAAGACACATAATTTAGAGAGAACAGAACTCTCTTCGCTCACTCAAAATTCTTAAATTTTCTTTATACATATGCCACAAAATATTTTCTTAATTAAAAAATCCAATTATTTCAAACCAAACGATTTTATAGTAATGCAAAACTTTGCATTCCACTATTTAAGATTACATTATTTTTTTATTTATAAATTTATTAGTTTTTATAATTTTTACATTAAAAGCCGTAAAAAGTTTATCTCTAAATTCATCTAGTTGTTTACCAAAGATAAATAAATTTTAACTACAGAATCTTGGATGTTGACATGGTTCATCCTAGTATTTGTTTTTGTTCATCACAGCAGTGGCAGCCATATCTGAGTCTTCAGAACAAAGACCAGAGCAAGGCAGAAAAAGTCAAAGGCTGTGACACTCATATTTCCACGTGGTAAATCACAGGAACTTTGGTGTTCCACGTTAGCACACGTGCAACAAGGTGTAGTGTAGGCGTGTGTCATGGTCTTAAGCTTATACTCAATTTACTATTATACCCAATATTTTGAAGCTCAAGATTTTTGTACTGTAATGTATCCAAGTCTTCTTCCACCAACCCACTTTAACTCCTTTTCCTTTTCTGCTTCTTTCATCTTCTCCTACCCCCACCTATTCCCAACAAACTTCTACTACCACCAAATCAATCTATAAAATATTTTCACAACTTATATTTATAATACACATGTAACAACTCATATGAATAAGAAAAATAAGAGATGAAATGTTAGACACTTTATCTGTTATATGAATATTGTTTTTACTAAATTAATTGTACATACAAAATTTCATTTTCTATTTATTTATATAATTTAAATTTGTCTTATTTAGTTAACGTGGAATATAGAAAACAATTTTACTTCAAATGCTAGATCAACCAAAATTGTTAGCTGGGGTAAAATTTTAAAATGTTTGATAGACATAGCATCACAATTTGTCTTAGAGGAAAATTACTATGTTATTGCACTAAGCTAAGGAATATTTTTCTTAAAAGACTTTGTGCTCGTGTTAGGATTAACTCGCGATCTTGCATAAGCATGGATAACGTTATTATAGGTTAGCATTTAATTATGCTGTGAAACTAGTCAAATTCTCACTAACATCCAAAAAATAAATCCTAACTAAATGGATCACTGTAAACGCATTAATTAACGTTACTATTCAACATTTTTATTTAACTCGGTCCATGTTAGACAAATCAATAGAAAACTAGTGGATGGATGGAGAAATATTGTTTCATTAATTAACCGATATTGTTCATATTTGGTTACTTGTGAACCTACACATAGCACAAGTTAGAATATGAAAACATTATTTTCTTATGAAATAAAACAAATTACCTTTTCTTTATTTGCTCGCTTTGTTAGAAATTATTCACTTTTTGTATATGCCTTTTTTTTTTCTTCTTTTACTTTTTATGCAATCAAATAAGATAAAGGAGAATATCAGCTTTTTTACATTGATTTATTTTTTCCATTAAAGCCATCTCACCAATTTAACTTCTTTTCTTGTAGTCACTTTACTTTTAATCTAAATAAACATACACTACAAACTCATATTTCCTACCAATTTTATTTTGAATTTTTTTAGAAAATACTTAGAAATTTTGTTGTGAAATTTTTTTTTCAAGAAATTGCTACCAATTTTCTTGCAAAATATTTTATATAAAACAATTTTTGTTACAGATTTTGTAGAAAATACTTGCAAAATTTATAAATTTATTAGGAAATGATTACCCACAAAGGAATTATCTTTCAATTAAAATTCTTAAAAAAAATGGCAGAAAAAAGTCTTTTCTTACAAACTTTTTTAACAAATTTACAAGAAAAATCTCATATAATATGAGAATTTCTAATAGTGATATGAATATTTATCAAACTCTAAATTATATATTTAATATTTTTTAAATTCCTTAAAATATTCATAATATAATTATTTTCAAGAGAAAAATATCTTGAATAAAATTTACTTAGTCACATATCATCATTTAATTTAAGATTTTAACGATAAACTAGAAAATAAATCCAAAGTTTTTCCACACGACGTAATACAATTTTTTTTTAAAATAATAATAAATTCATATGATAAATACAAAATATTTTGCTATAAAATACCATTTCTTGCAACACAAGTTATAAATATGCTATACAACAAAAATGTTATTTAAAATATTCATCCCTTATACTAATATGTACAAGGAAAGCCTGGATGAGATGGGAGAAAATTGTGAGCCAAAGAATAAGGGTGTCCCGAGGTGAAAAATGTGTTAGTTTTCAATGAAGTGCTCTTAACAAAGTGTTGATAGTCACTATTTGTGATAGAGAAACAACATAGAGTGTGGTGTTACCCAACTATGGAGGTTGAGGAGGTGTTGAAGGCAGTGCTGAAAGAATCTGAGCAATGTATGGTGGACAAAGTGAGATAAAATGGTTTGGGAACATGGTGGAGTGGAATGAGGAATGGTGAGATAGTGACATTTTGGTTAGATAGGTGGTGGGTTACTAATATTATTATTAAATATAAGATTGTTTTTAATCTCTTTCCTTAAGTTCAAGGCTCAAGAATCTTTGGGCATTCCACCAACCTATTTGCTAAGATTAAAGAGTTTTTGTGTCGACACTCGGACAACATTATTTTATATCGGTTAGACATAACAATAATGGTAAATTGTGATCAAGTTAAGATAGCAACTAAAACACATTAACATAATATTAAACAAATTAATTAAGATAATTATCAACGCTAGTTAGGCTCATAGGTAAAATGTAAATTAATTACGTTCATTATTATAACATTTATTACTTTTGCTGATGCACACCTTTAACTTGAGTGTTAGAGTGTCTTTTGCAAGTATACATTCTATCGGTTCGGAGCAATACCTAGATCTAGGAACATTTCAGCTTAAAGGTTAAAAAATATTTGTAGAATCCTACATAGTATCTTTGGTCATGTAAGAACATTTTGTGCATTGATAGATATTTTACATGTATGTTTAGTAATATCTTTATTTATACTTGAGATTAAGGAGTTGTGTGTTAATAATCATTTTGTTGGCCTATTTGATAGTCTTTTCATCTAGGTCATAAAAATAAGGCTTAAATATACATTTGGTCCCTAATTTTGTTGTTTTTATTCAATTTGCTCCCTATTTTCGTTTTGTGTTCAATTAGGTCCTCATTTTCGTCAAATTGTGGTCAATTTGGTCCTTTTCACTAACTGTGTTTGTTTAAATAATTAATGTGTTTGAACATTACATGTCATGTGTCAGCTCCTGTTTTTTTTTTATTTTTTTTTTCAAAAAATTGTCCATATGTTCGTTATTTTTTTTGTAATTTACTATCTATATTCGTTATTTTTGTTCAATTTAGTACCAATTTTTGTTAAAATAAATCAATTTCGTCCCTTTCAAATTGATACTAAATTTAATATCTTTTATACAAATTATATTAATATTTTTTCTAAAATTGACATTTGAATTTGTTATTTTTTAAATTCAATTATAAATTATTAAATTTAATTATAAATTGAATAAAATTCTTATATTTAATTGATAAATAGAATATAATCATTTAAAATATTATAAGAATATAGTTATTAATTTTTTTTTTCTAATATTTATATTCTAAAATACTTTTAAAATTGATATATTAAAATATTTAAAATATTTAAAATATTTAAAATATTTTAGAAAAGTAAACTAATATTTGTAAAATTAACATTTAAATATAAAATATTTTAGATTTTAATATCTAAAATGCAATAAAATATTAAATATTTTAAATTTAAACGTGAATTTTCCAAATGTTAATATATATTTTTAAAATTTTAATAATTATATTTTAATAATATTTAAATAATTATATTCTATTTAACAATTGAATCTAAGAATTATATTCAATTTATAATTAAATATTATAATTTATAATTGAATTTAAAAAATAACTAATAATAATATCAATTTTAAAAATTAAATGGTTCTATTCTAACAAAATTGGGGACTAAATTAAACAAAAATAATGAATATAGGGACTAAATTGAACAAAAATAACGAATATCGGAACTAAAGAAATAATACAACCACAAACTGATACGTGACACTAGCATTGACACGTGGCACAATTGTAACTTGACACATGGACAATTTTTTTGAAATTAAAAAAATTAATATTTTTTTGAAAAGTTAAAAAAAAATTAAAAATTAAAAAAAAAACTAGGAACTGACATGTGACATGTATTATTCAAAAACGTTAATTTTTTAAACACCATTCGTGAAAAGGACCAAATTGACCACAATTTGACGAAAATGAGAACCTAATTGAATATAAAACGAAAATAGGGACCAAAATGAATAAAAACAAAAAATATGGACCAAATGTATATTTAAGCCTAAAAATAAATATAAAATCTTTTTTAAGGAGTAATCATATGAAATTTGAAAGACATTCGATAATCTCTCTAATAATTAAATAAACTTATTTATTGCTAAAGACTAATCTAAATGAATTTGGACTATTAATAGGATCTTATTTGATAGAATAATCAAATAAACCTAATAATCAATACAATCAACAAACTAAATGATAGAGAAAAATAAGAGATAATAAAAAAAACTTAATTAATTATAACCTTAAGAGAAATATCAATTATAAAGAGGGGGGGCTCTTCCACTTTTAAAAACGAAAAAAATATTATGAATGCTTTAATGTATAAGGCCTTCATATTTTCTATATAAAATAATAACTATTTTTAGTTAAACCTATATCACATATATTTAACTTTATCTATAGAAAAAATTAGATTTATTTAAATAATTCTAATTTCAATTTTTGTTATGAATTAAAGTGGATTATTAACTTCAATTAATGTTATTCTAGACAAGGGAATGAGAATTTAAAACTCTAATTATCATGACTTTAACAGGATTTTATTGCCTCTAAAGACTTTACAGTTTTATGGAACCCCTCTAATATTAGGTAATGTGCCTAATGCCGAGAATGACTTTCATGTTAAATGCTTCTTTAGGAGATTAATCGGAACATTTCATGTTATATTAACATATATTTTCACTCTTAGGGAAAGTCTAAGCTTTGATATGGCATAGGGTCACTTAGCATGTGATGAAAAGTCCACATAGTCACGTGTCATAATTACATAGACATGAGCATCTAACATGCACAAAACCAAAATACAACAAAGGTTCCTCCATTACTTCTTAGTCCACAATGTTTTTTGAGCTTTTATTTATTTATTTTTATTTTAATATGTAACTAAAATCCTTTACGTTAGAATAATAACGAATCTTTCTCTCATATATCTTCATATTTTCACAACGTCAAAAAATTGCATGCATGTGCAGAGAGGCCATGTGCACAACACTTACCAGTCAATAGTTTTCGAAGCTTTTCAAAAGTTTATATATAAACTTCTTCTTTTAAACGAACTTGGCAGCACCCACACAATCTTAAGCATTCATATAGAAGTGAAAGGAAATTTGAAGAAAGATATGAAACCATGATACTTTTAGCAGTGCAGTTGAAAATAGTCAACATACTGAAACAAATATTTAGTTTATATATGAAAATATAACATAAATGTAAAATATTAAATTGTTACCCAATAAATTTATACTATATTAATCAATTGAATATAATTCTAGATAAAAGTAATATTTTATCATTAAATTTACAAAGGCTTTGTATAAGAGGATCGAACATCTAAATACATAAGATGTTATCACTCCGAAGAAGGCTTCCTAATCTTGAAATATGGTGTTATGTGTAAATAGATTTTGGAGTGGTTCTTGAAATAACTTTAAAAATAATTTATAAACATATCATATCTTGAATTGAATTGTGTTATGGATAGATAGATTTTGGAAATGTTACTATTTTTTATTAGCCTATTTTTGTTTGTTTGTAAACGTGAGTTATTTAATCATGAATTATGTTTTAATATTTTTTTTGGAATTATATTTTATAATTTTTAAAAAATTTATAGTGAATTAATCTAATTATGTTAGATATATATTTTTCTATTTTTAATATATTGAATTAAGTCGAGTTAAACGTCTGAAGTTGAACTCATTATCTTAATAAACTCGTTGATCGTGTCAAGTTTCAGAACACTGGATTGATGCATAGTGGTTATGGAGTAAGTAAGAAACAAGGTAGAAGTTGCAAGTAGATAGTTAATGTAGGTTTAATAAATAACTAAAAATTTCAATCAGGGTGTTTCTGGTCTCTTAAAAATTCAACTAGCTTTTGAATCTCTACTAAACTCTTTTGGTAGCACTGGTCGTGCAATAAAGAAAATTTAAAAATTATTTAATTTAAACATAAATAAAAAAATTATTTAATATGAAAAAATTTTATATATTAACTTATGCATTAATTTTTTTTTTAATTTATTTTATTTTAAATACTAAGTTTATCTCAACTAATAAAACACTAATATTATAGTTAAAAAGCACAAACACAAAGAACCAAGGATAAGAGTCTTAATGATTATGAGTCAAACATTTTGATCCAGTCCAACTGATTGGTCCCACCAATCAATTATGAGAAGAATATCAACAAGCATAGCAAAGCTGACTCTACCGTCATAGTCCACATTCTTCTTGGTCATACTTCAACCATATTATAAGAATACAAAATCATGCATAAAAAATTATCCACGGTTCAAATTTTCTTGAATAATCTTATATCACGTGCAACGGTGATATTAATTATTAAGGGACATTCATTAAGACATGAAATCAATGTAAATAATGGTAATACTTCAATTTTATCAAATTAATACTTTTGAGTTTTATTATTTAATTTTTAGTTTTGACAAGTTTAATGTCAAAATAGACAACCAATAAGAAAAAAAAAAAGACCAACTAAATGTTTATGAATGCATGTAAAAAATGTAAATTTGTTTGTAGTTTTTTGCAATTATAATTCATTATAGAAAATTACTCTAGTAAAGTTTATGATTCTTACGATCATGATTCTCACATGTTAACATACATAAATTATAATAATAGCGATAATAACAATGATTCATAAGAGAGATCCTATGAGAATGTGTTCTTTAATTTCTTTGTTCTCCAACCACCATTTCTCAATCTATCTCTTTGTCTTTCTTTCTACTCTCACACATTAACATACATAAATCATAATAATACAAATACTAACATTGATCCATAAGAGATCCTATGAGGATGCCTTCTTCAATTTCTTTGTTCTCTAACCACCGTTTCCCAATTTCTCTCTTTGCCATTTTTTCTCCTCTCACATGTTCTTGATGACTTATTGTGAAAAAACCTTATGACTAGAGACAAAATCCTAATATCTTTTATAAACCAACATATATCAATTTTTTTTATCTTTATTTTATTTTATTATGACTTCCCATAATAACCAATAAGTCCTTATATTTTATTAAATTACATTTCGACCCATCATAATATTTGAAATGAGTTACATAATAGAATTAATTCGCTACTTAATTATAACATTCTCCCACTTAACTCATTATGTCATAACATTGTGTGATTTAATACATAAACATAATGCGTATTAAAGGACCTTACATAAATTGGTTCCATCATTATTCATAATTAAATATACAAAAATAATAAGAGTCATGACGGTCACACATCATTCAGTCGACATGGTACCCTCCATGTACTATTGTATTATCCCTTTCTCCTTAATATTACCTTAAAATGAGAAGTCCATAATGAGTTCAAACATAATGTCATTTTACAATAAAAATAGCATAATTTGTTTTCTTCATTATAATTTGCACGCTTAAACATAAAGAAGAAAATACAAATTTCATAAACTTATACATCAAAGAGCTTAGATAGTCACATAAGCATAAATAACATTAACATTCAACATTTAACATTCACTAGTAGACATAATGCTCATATTATTTACATGGCCAATAAATAAGTTGGGAGGTAAACCTTTTGTTAAAGGGTCAGCAATCATAAGTTTATGTTAATATGTTCTATTGACAATCTACGTTTCTTAACTTATTCTTTAACGACAAAGTATTTCAACTTCATATGCTTAGCACCTTTGGAATACTTTTCGTTCTTAAAAAAAAAAGACTGTTGCAAAATTATCACAATAAATTTTCAGCGGCTTGGCAATACTGACACTACTCCAAGTCCTGAAATAAAGTTCCACAACCAATTAGCCTGAACTGTGGCCTCAAAGCATGCCACAAATTCAGCTTCCATGATAGATGCAACAATGACAGACTGCTTCACATTTTTCCATATAATCGCTCATTCGGCTAAAAGATATACATAACAAAATGTAGACTTTATTGTATCCATACAACCGACAAAGTTTCTGAATTTGTATAACTTGTCACTTCAAGGTGATCAAACTTTTTATAAGTAAGAATGTGATTCTTTGTTCCTTATAGGTATCTTAAAACTTTCTTTGCGGTTTTCCAATGCTCCAATCCTGGATTACTCTAGTATCTACCAAGCATACCAACTGTAAAGGTAATATCTAACCTCGTACATGTTTGAGCATGCATAAACTCCAACAACAGATGCATAAGAGATATCTTTCATCTGTTTTCATTCAAATTCGCTCTTTGAACATTGTATGAGATTAAATATTTCTCCTTTTTGTACTGGAACGAGAGATGTTGAATATTTATCCATTTTGAATCTCTCTAAACTTTATTAATATATGCTTTTTGAGACAAACCTAACATTCATTATGATCGATCACTGAATATTTCAATTCCTATCACATAGTATGTCTCACTCATATCTTTCATTTCAAAGTTATTAAAGAGAAACCTTTTAGTCTCATTTAATAGACCAAGATCATTAGTCCCAAGCAAGATATCACCAACATACAAAATAAAAAAATATAAACTTACCCCCATTGACCTTTAGATATATACATTGATCAATAGTGTTTTTCTTAAATCCAAAGGACATAATGGTATTTGTACCGCCCCATCCTAAAACATCAACAACGGGGTGTGTTGAATCTTAGGGAAAAGGAAGCCTCGCAGACGAAGCTAGTAGCTCAGCATAGGGATGAGCATGTCTCTTGAGGGAGCCACATGGAGATCGACATAGAGACGAGTAGGTATCCTGGGGGAGCCATATGCAGCTCAGCATAGGGACAAACAAGTCCCTTGGAGGAAAGACAGGTAGCTTAGAGATTATCCGACATCTCCATAGGTTCCCAACTAAGTCAACGAGGCACTCGGCCAAACAATGAGCATATCAGGTCAGACAAATATCGAGCCTGTTCTGTAGCGGAGGAGAAGTGCAGACATTAAGCAACAAACAACCAAGTACAAGTGGCTTGTGGGTGGGTCCTAAGAACATTAGAAGGCCCATATTCCCACTTAGATTCACTTCTCCCGAAATCCAGGAAACTTTCCCTAAATACTCGCAACTTGCAAGATCTTAGGGTAGTGGAATGAAGTAACCGATAAGCCCTTTCTTTTAGGAAGATAAATCCAAGGTAGTTGAAAATCAACTCTATAAATATGAATGACACTTTCAATGTAGTGGCATCGAATTTTTCTAATAGAGGGAGGTAAAAGAATAATTTCTCCCATTTTGTCCTGGTTAAATAGAAATATGATTTTTTTACCAGAACAATATCATTGAACTTAAGATACCATTGTCGAGAAGTTTTCTTAAGTTCATATATTGATTTCTTGAATTTACACACCATGTGTTCCTTTTCTTCTTTAGTGTACCCCACTAGTTGGTTCATATAAACATTCTCTTCTAAATCTCCATGTAGAAAAAGGCAATTTTAACATCCATTGATGTAACTGAAGATCATAATGAACTACTAATGCCATGATAATTCTAAAAGAATCTTTCTTAGAAACAGGTGAAAATATTTCCTTATAGTCAATACCATCCTTCTAAGTAGAGATGGCAAATAAACTTGCTCCCATGGGTATTACCTGAATCTGTCTCCGTTTTGACGGGGAATCCCTGCATTGATTGGGTATAAGAAATCTCCAACTTTTTCAATTGGGTATATGGATGGATATGTACATATCCCCGTCATAATACTCGTCTCCATTTAAATTATTAAATATTCACAATTAATTAAGTTATCATATATATATATATATATACTTTCCATTTTTTATTTCTTCTAATTATTTGGTTTGTCATGAAACTCATTCACATCTCCGATATATTTTTCATCTTATCATAACCTTTATGTAATTATGTTAAAATGATGTATGTCAATTAAAAATTTTTATGTCTCACATTTGAATATTTCTATTATTTTTTAATATTTTTATTTATTGTATATTTTCCTTTCACATGAGAATGTTTAATACTTTCAATTTAAGTGATTAATAGCATAAATATTTCATTTACTAAGTAATATAAAAAAATTCTTTACTTATTATTATTAATTTTTGTTTCATTTGAAAAACTCTTTTATTTCGCTAAAACAATTTTTATTATTTCTCAACCATTTGATATTTAAAAAGTTTTCTTAGATCTCAAAGATATTTTTCATCTTATCATACCCTTAATAATACATTTTGTTTTTCTTTGTGCGATTTCTTTCAATAGTCTCTCTAATTGTTTATAAGATACACATTTGTTAATTTTTTAATATTTTTATTTGTTGTTTATTTTCATCATGTAGAATACTATTTCGATATATTTTATCTAATTATTTTTTATTTTCTATCATTATCAATTATATTGTAATTTTTTTTCACCATAATTGTATAAATAACTTTTATTTACTACAATATAAAAATTTAATGTAATTGCCATGGAAATTTTTTATCACCATCTAACATATATTGAAGTTCAAAAGATACAAGATCTATGTTAAAATTTTATTATTATGTTTATTATTTGTTCTTTGCGTCATTTTGATGATGTATTATAACTTTCATTACTGTATAAAAAAGAGATTCATTAGAATTTAAAAAATTTAAGTAAACAAACATTTAAAATATATTTTAAATAAGAATATTTGTTTTCCTTTTATATTTTTTTTAAAATTATTTTTAAATTTTATCAACTAGGTTTCATTAATGTTTGCAAATTTAATAAATCTTTTGGTTCGCATGAAATTTTATTTGGTATTTCTAATCTAAAATGTTAACAATTATAATTTATTTAAAAGTATTTGATATCGAAGAAACAATCATCCTTCTAATATTGAATATTTGATAATATTATCTTTCCTTTACCATAAATTTTTATTATTTTATAAAAATTAATTAAAATTAATATTGAAGTAGTAAGAAAATATGTACGGGTATGGGTACGAGATTATACCCGTTTCCTAGTGGGGATGAGGATGAGACAAAAGTTTGATACTCGTTGGATTGGATATGAGGATGAGGATGGATTTTTTCTACGGGGATGGGTATGGGATAGCGAAACCCGTCCCCGCCCCGTCCCGTTGTCATCCCTACTTCTAAGTAAAACCTCTAGCAACAAGTCGGTCCTTATAATGTTCGATATTACTATGAGAGTCACGTTTAGTCTTAAAGACCCATTTACACCTAACTCTCTGCATCCTTTTGGCAATTTCACAAGGTCCCATATATCATTCTGTGACATTGATTTAAGCTCATCTTTCATGGCATCTAACCACTTATCAGAATTATCACAATTAATGGCTTTTGAAAATGAAACAGGATCATTATCAATACTTAAGTCATTTTTTGACTCTTGTATATAAACCACATAATCATTTTCTAACTCTTCTTAATACTACTTCTTGTGGTTGTTCTACTGTCGGCTCATTGTTAACCTTAAGATCATTAATTTGTTGTTCTTCTTGATTGTTGCGAGTTTCTACAATATGAGGAACAACAAATCTTGAAGAAGAAGTACTAACTACATGAACTTGTACTATAACTTCCTTAATCTCCACATTTTGTGAAGTTTCATCATTCTCAATGAACCGAGCATTTGAAGTTTCAAAGATTCTTGTACTATGAGTAGGACAATAAAACATACACCCTTTTGATTTTTCTGGATAATCAATGAAATATCCAATGATTGTTCTTTCATCTACTTTCTTTTCTTGTGGATTGTATATTCTTACCCTTGCTTAACAACCCTAAACATGTAGATGTCTTAAATTAGGTTTCCTAATTGTCCATAACTCAAAGGAAGTCTTCTGAACAACTTTACTAGTGCTTTGAAATGGTTGAAATGCCAAGAAGGGTGGTTGAATTGGCTAGTTAAAAATTTAGGCTATCTTTGAAAGCTAAAAACCACCTTTAATTGAATCAATTCAATCACCAAGTTAGGATGCAAAAGCCACTGGACAATATACTTTCAATCGATCAAAAACAGAGTTAATCGATTGATTTTACTAGACAATTTTGTACTGGTATAATCAACCGATTGAAACAAAAAAATAGTTGACTGAAATACTGGAAAAAATGCAGAAATGCAGATTCACATTTTGAACCAGGAACAATGCACAAGAATGATCAAGACAAGTTCTAATTGATAATGCAAACATGCTCAATGCTACAGATGCCATGAAAACACACAAGAAGATGAAAACGATGATTTAAACTCAAATTCTTTAAACTTTAAAAGATTATGCAAGAGAGAAGGGTTAGAGAAAATCTTGGATCACAAGATTTTTATATTGGTTAACTAAAACCTAAGCTACATCCAGTTTGTCAAGGCAACCTGAGTCTGACTTTGTACTATTTCAAAAGATTTACAAAGTTTACACTCTTACACTTTTAAAATAAGCAAAAACCACATACAAGACTCTTGAATCACACAAAAATCACACTAGCACAGTAACAATCCTCTTGCAGACCTGGAAAACCACCAGGCACACACACAAATCTTAAGAAAGATCAAACCTTAATGGTAACACAACCTTGCCTACCACAAACCACTTTCTCCAAGCTTCAAACACAAGCCAAAAGCTCCAAGAATTGATTCAAGATCAATCTTCAACAACTGCAGTCTGAATGATCACGAAAGAGAGAGATTTTCCAAGTTTCCAGAACAGTTTCGCGCTAAAAAATGATCAAGTTACATCTCTTTCGAAAATCACAACACTTATAGTCAAACTGTTACAAAATTCAACAGGTTGATTTCCAAATCAATCAGTTGATTTCACTTGACCTAAGTGAAATCAATCGATTAAAAAATAAATTAACTAATTGAATAAGTCACAATTTAAGACTACTACAGCCAACCTTTTAACCTGTTGAAAAACCATTCAACAGATTAAAAAACACAACAAAGACCAAATATATCAAATTAATGCTACAAGGTTTACAATGTGAATTACAAACATCAAATACACATTCCTAATGATTTATCCATGTGGAGAGCACAATTCCATACTTGATCAACATGAATACCATCAGATCTCCTTATCTTCATTAATGTAGGCTTGATTCCAATGGTAATGGCTTCTAAGTAGTTCAAAAAGCTTCATCAAATCTTCATGAGACACACCACCTTGGCTTCACATGTCAACAAAAGCTTATGCCATAAGTAGGTAGATCATTCATGTACTAAACTACCTTTAGTGTCAACATTGTGATTCAAGGTCATAAGAGTTTCAACATATAAATGATCCAAATTTAATTTATATAAACTATCATAAAGTGTACCAAATCTAATCATACAAGTACGCTTAAACAAACTGAAACAATCATTCCCAAACTTAAAGGAGTATCCAGCAACGTCAAGCGTAGACAAATGTTAACATTCCATTTTTCAGTATTTTTTTCTTTTTAAAACTTCCTTTTTAGTTTAAATAATTATTAGGTTTTCTTTAATTAAGATGTTTTTGTTGTTTGTCTAGAAAAATAGAGTTTTCATAAAAATGTGAGAAAAATGTTGTTTTAAAAGAGTATTTTTTTTGTTGCATTTGGTTTTGTTCCATTTAAGACTCCCCTTTTAGAATAAATTTGTTTTGCTAAGAAGTCCTTTGTTTTTGCTTAATTGCACGTGACCCCTAATCCAATTTTCCTCTTTTTGCAGGGAGGTTCCTGGTCAACTCAAATGCAGTCAAGTCTTTCCCTCCCTAAAACGTAGCATTTTATTTAGTTTATTGACCCATCCTTGTTGTTGAATTAAGAGAAGCACAAGGAGGAGCACTGAATCAACCTAAGCCTGATGCAGGAGAGAAAATCCTGATGCAAGAGTAAGGTTGATGTGCGATCAAGTGAGTGGATGCACAAGCCTAATTTGGTCTTTGAGAGAGAGGCGCGAGTGCTGGATCGTGTTCTGATTGATGATTCATTATGGATGGAGGCGTGGAGAGATGGATGGACGATGAAAAGGTCAAGCTAATCAAGGGCAACGAATTGGGTCTCAATGTCGTGATTATGGTTCAAGAGCAACAGATCATGGTTAGGCAAATTTTGGTTTCTTTTCTAATTTTTCTTTAGGGGTTTAAAAGGGCCAGAATTAGGTTTTTGTCGTGGAGAGCTCTGGCGGCAGCACGTGAGAGAGAAATATTTTGGAGGTTAGGGTTCTCGTGTTCCTGTATTCCTGTGTTCTTGTGAGTGAGAGATCAAGAGTCATTATATAGGGGTTACTCACATTCCGACGAGTACAAAGTAGCTGGCGGGATTGAGTCTTCCCCAGTGTGTGAAGTAGCTATACTTGGATAAACCATGAGCACAAAGTGGTCAAGGCTGATCTAAGTTAGACTCCTTGAACCTATTTAATTCTTAGACTTCTTTTTGTCTCAATTTTTCTTTAGTTATAAGGAAATACACTTTGCTTTTCAGTTTCAAGTTTTGCTCTTTAGTTTTTGAGTTTGCTTGTTTAAGTTTACTTGAATTTTATGTTTTCAACATTTAAATTTTGTCTTGCTTTTAAAATTCCTTTACCGCACAGTTCAATCTTCAATTTTGTGCTCTTGAGTCAGGTTGTTGAGCTTGGGTTCCTAAATCTGCACACATCAATGTTTCCTCTTGTAAACGAAGTGACCCCAAAGTGGACACACATTATCGAGATGTCTTCTCGAGTGTAGATGAATTCATGTTCAGTCACTGCTACTATTCTAAGTTTACCTTATTTAAATTTTGCAGCATTTTAAGTTTCCTTTATTACTTTTTGTTATCATTTTGTTTGCCTTTAAGATTCTACACCACTTTGCTTTTTCTATCTTCACTTTAAGTCTTGCAATAGTTAGTTGGTTAATCTATGGACTCCACTAGTGGTTTCTCGTAGGATTTTATGTTTTAGTAGTCATTATGCACATTTAGCATTCATTTCTCATTGCATCCATAACTACACTACATCCATTCACGCATATTCATTATGCATTTAATTTTATCATGATTCACTCATTCCACTGTTGCACCATTTTACTTTTTCTATCATTGATTTAATTTCCTTCATCAAGTTTGCTACATAATTTTGCATCCACTCTGCATCAGTTTACTGTAATGTGCTTGATTTCACTACTATCATAATCCTGATACATTGTTGCCATATGAATTGTTTGTTGTCATAGATCAGGAATCTGCTACCATAGTCCAAAATTTTGCATCATTTATGCTAAATAGGTTCTGCATAGTATAAGCATCTCACTTCATGTTTTTTTGCAGCTAGGTTTTGTTTTGTTCTATAAACAAATTCTGTTGTGAAATCTGCATTGCCTTCACATGCATAAGTTAAATATGGTTTTGCTTTCATTCATTTTATTGTTGTAGTAATTTATGCTGCCATTTTCCATTTCCATTGATCATTTTGCGTTTGTGACAACCTAGGATCTGCGTATATTAACTTGTCCTTGTGTGAAGCTCATCTTGCATTCTTTTTTTAACATCATTTATAGTCCATAATCATTCCTCATTAGTTCATTTCATCTGATTTAATTTTGATTTAGGTGTGCAGTTGTCAAGTGCTATTGTATGTTGTCATGTTGGAATTTCAATTATTGTCATTGCATATTTTAATTAGTCAATGTGAGATCTTAGCATTACTCCAACTCATGCATCGCATTCCCAATTTTAGTTCAGCATTCTAGATCATCTTTGTACTCATCACATTTGGAACAAATTGCCTTAAGTTCTCTGCCACAAAATTCTGCAATTGGTTTAGGGGTTTTAATTCCTTGGTTTTGATTTCTTGTGTTCTGGCACTATTTGGGAAGTTACATATATGTTTTGGTAGTGTATTTTAATTTTCATTGCATATTACGTTAGCATTGTATTCATGGCATAGTTGCATTCATGCATTTAAGTAATTAGTTGCAATTCAATAAATTATGCCCTTCTCTTCTTAACTTTTCTTTATTTCGTTTTCCCCCTTTAGTTTTTTATTTTATTTTAGCGAGATTAAATTACACAAGCTATATTTGATACGCACCATTTCACTAGATTCGATCCTGAGTCAATTTCCCTATACTTCATTAGGGGGATTATTTAGGTTTTGTTTAACTCTAAAAGTGACTAAGAAAAATTTTAGTTAACAAAAAAGAAAGTAAATTTCTAGTGATACTAGGTACATAAAAAGTATCCATAAGGTCTAAGTGATATCCAGTGTTGATGATTAAATAATAAGTCTTTACGGTTTCCACTAGAACTTTCTCTTTATTTCCCATTAAGACAAACTTCTCATTTGGGTTAATGATCGGGTTTAAAGATTCCTACATCACTTAGAAACATGAGTCGTTGCTAGTGAGAAATGACAAATGCACCAGTCGTACATAACAAGTAATAAATATCATTCTTTCCACATGGACTTGTGCAACAATGACAAAGATCACAGAAACACAAAGAAAACATTTTCGGTATTTTATCAAACAATTATTGTGCAACAAAAATTTTACATAGAGTATTTACAATTATCAAGAGTAGATTTCATTCACTTCATTCTCATGCATTCACAAACATCTCAATTCAATTAAATTTACACATGCATTCACATGAGCCTATGATAACTCATCAATTTTCAATTCCTTGAATCCTAACAAGTGAAATCATGCATTAAGTTCAAAAATTTTAAGAGTACTAATGAATCATGTTTTATCCCTAGATACAAGTTCCATTAGGTATTCAATTTCAGTTCTAGATTCAAAAGACATTTTCTGACACCTCAAGAACCATAAACAAGTCATGGGTGATCAAACCAAAACAAGCATTATGCATGAAAATCAAATACTAACATTGAAATGGAAAAACATATGTATAGTAACAATAGAGAAATACACAAGAAATCTGTTTATTACATGCAATCTCAACATAAAAAATAGTTATTTGTCAAAGTTTTTCAAATAAAATTTTGTCAAAATATCATTTCCTTTTAGGATGAAATTCACGCTTCGACTTCAAATGTATGTTGAGTTTGCATTAGACGGGACTAAAGAGCATTTCGGGTTTGGTTGAGATTTTCCATGAAAAATGGAGGATTAATTTTGAAGATTTGATATTAGACTGGAAATTTTTTGGGCTGATTATATAATTTGTGTTTTGTTTGGACGATAAACTTTTATTTTGGGACACTTTGTTTGAACATAGTGTCAATTTTTTTTTTTTAATCTGGTGTACATTTTGGTTTGGTCTTTTTCGGCTTGATTCATGGGTATATTTGAATATAATCTTATTACAAATGGGAACCAACAAATGGCAAGTTTTTGAATAAAATACTATTTCTGAACTACTACAATTCAAATATTTGTTACTACAAAAAGTAAAAAGGTTGATGTGTCAAACTCTCATAATTTTGGAACTTCAAGAAATAAATCAAAAAGAAAATAATATCTCTCTCTTTTCGTCTCACCTCTGTATCCCACTAACCCAATCCTTCTCTTTCCTCCCAACCTTTTCATCTTCTTCTCTCTCTTTCTCACTCACAGATATTCAAAGCTCTTCATCTACTTCTCTCTTTTCCAATTTCTCTCTCTTTCTCAGCTACAGACAACACCATGGCTCCAAATAATCTTCTTCTTTTTCAGACAACACCATGTTTTCTATTTTTTTCAAACAACACCATGGCTCTAGATAATCTTCTTCCTCTCTTCATCTCATTCTCTCCAACTTTTCATTTTCTCTCTTACTCCATCACTCTCCGTCTTCTCTTTTCATCTCTATTGCATGAGTCTTTTCCTCTCAATTTTTTATTCTCAGATTCATGGCCATCGTGACCAACAAGAAAAAGGTAACAACTTCTCATTTCCATTTGTTTTCGTTCTTCCACCATATCTCAGATCTACTTTTTTTACTATCATTTTTGTGTTTGGTGGATATTTTTCTTAGAGGGCTACTTATTTTTGTTATATTTTTTTGTTTGATGAATGTTTTGCTTTCAGATCTACTTTTTTTATATGAAGAGATTGGTTGGATCAAGGTTTTTTTCTCAGATTTGGTGTTCATGTATATTTTGTTTTCATATGTTCTTCTCTTTTTGTTGATGTTTTGCTATGAGATTTCTCAGCACCTTTACAAATACAACGAAGCTAACAACTTCTCATTTTCATTATTTTCGTTTTTTTACCATCTTCCCATATCTATTTTTGACGAGATGTTGGATCGTTATTTTTGTCTCAGAGCTTCTTCATCACCTTCACGAATAAGACACAAGTAACAAGTTCCCATTTGTTTTCGTTCTTCTACCATCTTCTCATATCTACTTTTTTTTCTATCATTTTTGTGTTTGATGATTTTTTTTCTGTTAGATCTACTTCTTTTTGTTCTATTATTTTCTTTGATGAATATTTAGCTTTCAGATATACTTTTCTTTGTTGCCGATATTGGTTTGATCGTGTTTTTTTTTTTCTCAAATTTGTTGTTCAATGAATATTTTATTCTCATATCTTATTTTGTTTTGGTTTATTTTTTGCTCTGAGATTCTTCATGAAGATCATTTGTAAAAGGTTTGATTTTTACTGGGCTAAAATCATTCTCCTCTTTTTTAAAAAGTTTTAATTTTTTTTTTCATTTATGTGTTGTTTTTTTTATGTGGGGTTTCTTTTCTCACATCTTAACTTTGTTTTTGTTTTCGAGATGAATGAAATCTTCCAGAAAGAGAAAACTGAAGATCTCTTCAAAGCCAAAGGCAAGACTATCAAGCACGAATAACGTTCTTAAAAGGTTTATTTTTCTTCATTTTTATTTTTTAGATCTCAGTTTCAAAACTTAATATTTTTTCTACCATCTTTTTTTTTTCACGGGTAAGATTTTATCAGGATGTGTCTTCAGTTTACCTCTTCTTCTTTTCACATCCATGTCTTCTCACATCCATGTCTTCTGTTCTTTCTAGTTTGATTTTCGATTTTCAGATTGTTTTTTTTATTCATTTTTGTTTAATCCATTTATTTAAGTTTTGACTTGGATCATACTCAACTTACTGTTTTTGTGTTCTTCTTCTTTGATTTGTCAAATTTGAAGTTTTTCATTATTAAGATTTTTTCTTTGCATTAAAATCAACTTACTATTTTTTTATGATTTTCTCCAATCTTTTTTTTTTCAACTACGATTTGTTTAAGTTAAGTTTTTGTTTTTTCCATCTTTGAATATGGTTTTTTTTCTTACTTTTTGTTTAACCATTAAAGTTTTGTTTTTTATTATTAGGGGTTTTCTTTGCTTCAATGTTTTTTCGTGTTTTTTGCTTTTTTTATTTATTTGTTTTTCTTTTTGTTTTGGGTTATGCTTTATGAGTACATCTTCTATGATTTCTATTTTTTTGTCTTTTGTTCTTCCAAATTTTCTTCTTCATAGACCACACTTGCAATATTTTTTGGATGGATGAATATGGTGGATATTTGAGAAGAATGAGGGAGCCCAAAGGTGTTTGTTGAAGATGCAAACATTTATACAATTGCTAGACCTATGTGGGAAAATTTAATCTTGGTAGAACATTTATGTTTGACAAATGTCATAAAAGCACACAAACCAATGCAGGAAATTTAATCTTTGAGCCGAACAATTATGGTGACAAAGGTTGGAAATGATGTGTTAGAGAAGACATGTATTGGAAGATACAACATTCATTTGTTGTAGTAAGAGAGTGTCATGTCGCAAAAAAAAACATAATTGGTGGTCTTCATAATTAATGTTTTGGAATAGTAAGTAAGATGACATTTTAGGAACCTTTACAATTTTTTTTTGGAGAAAATAACTATTCTTTTTAAAATAAATTAAACTAAAAATGGTAATACAATAAATTAATTAGGATTTGGTGTGGAATTTACAAAATATTACACGATATTTACTGAAATGTTTCGCAGTATTGAGAGTGAATACTTCCAAATATAATTTTCATGTTATTTGATATAATAATATTTACTATTTAAGAATTATAATAGTGAAGTAAATGGAAATCATAAATTACAATTTATTTTTAAAATAAATGCAAATCGAGGTAAAATCTAAATTTTCTAAATTTTCCAACAAACAAAATTGAAATGAAGCTCATGCTTCACTAAATGTTTATTAAAGTTTAATAAGTTAAATCCATGAATGAAATATATTCGTTTGCTTCCTCATTCCAGGACTTTGTCCCACGTCTTAAAAATTTCAGAGTACAAAAAATATTTATAATTTAAAAAATTAAAAGAATACGTAATGATAACTCACAAATATTTTTTTATAAATATTAATAGTCTCTCCTTTTTTATAGACAAAATTAGTTATTTTTTAATTTTTGTTTTAAAAATAATATTACATATTACCTTTTTTTTTAAATCTGATCAATTAATAATTTCTTATTAATAATAATAAATGCAAATAAAACTATTTACTTTAAATACATTTATTTACCACATTAAAAATTAAGACTTTTGTTTTTTTTACTTGGCTTACTGGATATGCTTTTTATACTTTTCAAAAAATACTTTTCATCTTCCAAAAATTAAAAGATGTTGAGGAGAATAAAAACAACTTTTCAGTTTCTTTCAACACTACTTTCAAGATAAAATTTTGTCTCTTCCAACACATCTTTATAATTAATTAGCATTAATTATAAAGAAACCAACAACTTTTGTAGTGCAATACAATGTTATATTTGAATTTATTGTGTTATAATTTAAATGGAAAATGTTTTAAAAAATCTACATACCTTCTTGAAAAGTTGTATACTGGCTCCAAAAATCTTCTCACCTTCGCATAGAGTAAAAGTCATTTTGAATGACCAAAATCTCTAATAATATCTAATCTAATATATAATTATATACAATTGCAAAGCTAACAATACTATTTTAAGTTTTAATGTGCATTGTCCTAAAATATACATAATTGGTGGTCTTCATAATTAATATTTTGAAGTAAATATGACAAAATAAAAACTTTAGAAACTTTTACAAAGTTTCTTGGAGAAGGTAGCTAATTTTTATAAAATAAATCTAATTAAAAATTGTACGATAATAAATTAATTAGGATTTTTTGTGAAATTTATGGATATTACACAACTGAAATGTTTTGTAACATCGAGAGTGAATACTTTAAAATATAATATTAAATCTTATTTGATAAGATAATATTTACTATTTCAGAATTTTTATAATGAAGTAAATGCAAATCATAAACTACATTTTGTTTTTATAACAAATATAAATTATAAAGGCATAATCCAAGTTTTTAAATTTTTGAACAAACAAAATTAAAATAAAGTTCTGACTCCATGAATCTGTCTCATTAATAATAACATAGACTTTTAAAAAGTTCAAAGTAAAAGAAAGATTTATAACTAACAAATATTTTTTATATAAGTATTAATATTTTCTCCTCTTCTACAGAAAAATTATGTATTTTATTAATTTATTTTAAAAATAGTCATTACATATTACACTTTTCTTAAAATCTGATCAGTTAATAGTTTCTTAAAATTACTTACCTTAAATATATTTAATTACCAAATTAAAAATTAAGACTTTGTTTTTTTTACCTAGCTTACTGAAAAATATATTTATATTTTTCAAAATCTACTTTTCATCTTCCAAAAATATAAAGATGTTAAGAATTAAAACAATTTTCCAGTTTTTTCCAACACTACTTCCAAGCTATATTTTTTCAACCTCTTAAAGAACTTTTCAGTTTCTTCCAACCTACTTCCAAGATATATTTTTACGGCTTCTCAAAGATGAATGTCTTTGTCATTAAATAACATTAAATATTAGAAACCAACAACTTTTTGTGTTTCTCATTGCAATGTTATATATGAATTTATTGTATTAAAATTTTAAATGGAAAATATTTTAAAAATCTACCTACCTTTTTAAGAGAGCTTTATACAGTTTTCAAAAATCTTCTTAAATTTTAACGTAGCTTATTGAATAAACTTTATAAATCAACACTTACGTCTTTCAATATAAATGTAAAAAATATACAGAATAAATGGAAAACTTTTCGTCTTCCAAGAATTTTTCATTTTGAATTATGACTATTTATTATGAACAACAACAATCATGATTTGTGGGACTCAATGAATCATGAAGTATCAATCAAACACATAATTAGAGTTTAAGACATTCACGAAAAATATTATTTATCAATTTTAAGTATATAAAAAATATAAAAATTTTATATCATCATGTTGTTTTTTGAGATGTTATATGCTTCTTTATTTATCGCTAATGATTAATACAAAATGCAAAATCTTCTTCTATTAATGTGCTTGAAAACCGATTGATCTAATATTACTTATTATGGTTGTATTCTTAACTTTATATCAATTATGGTTTTAAAATATTGCATTGGAAACCAAAATCTTCTTCTATTAATGTGTTTGAAAACTGATTGATCTAATAGTACTGATTATGGTTGTATTCTTAACTTTATATCAATTTATGATTAAATTAAATATTAATTTAAGAATAAATTTATATTTATGTAGAATTAATGTAATATTATCATTTTATATTTTTATATAATATTACATTATATTGAATTTACATGGGAAACTATTTTTTTTTTTCATTTAACGTCCTTCGAAACCGAACTTTTCTTATAATTGATTTTTTGAAACATCAAGCAGTAAATAATATTATGTAATATATTCCTTCCGTGTGTTTTTAAAATAAATTTCAAAATTAATTCATTGTAAATCAAATCATTTTTAAGTTGTGAAAAATTAATCATAATACATATAATAATATTAGTAAATTTTGAATTCAAATTTACAATCGTAACAGTAACAACAAATAGTAAAAGAAAAAGAATGTGATAAAAAAATTTAAATTTAACATTTAAAATGAAAAATATATACAAAAAGTTAATTTTTGTAATAAATACTTTAATATTTCTTATAACAATATATAAATTCAAATATTCAAAAGATTTGATGACCCATAATGATATAATAATATATTATAAAATATAATAATATGTAATAATGTAAATATAAAATATAATATTAATATAATTAAAATATAAGGTAAAAAATAAAAATTATAAATTTTTTAAACCTTTAAAGATATGGAAATAATTAACTATTTCAATTTCAATATTATTGCAAGATTAAAATTCATATATTGTAAAAATTAGAATTCGAAATATATACAGTAACATTTTCTCTAAAAATGATTACCAAACTGAAACTTTAGAATGAAAATAGGTACTATTTGACTAATTAAACCAAAAATATACCAATAAAATTTGAATTTTAACATTTAAAAAAAATTGTAAAATAGTGTAGATTTTTTAATAGATTTTTATAATGTCTCTAAACAACTTTCAAATATTTTTAACTTATAAGAAAGGTTCGTATTTAATATATTATCAAAATTGAAAAATGATAAATTGAAAAAATTTAATGAAAATAAATTAATATTCACAATTAAAAATAATAAAAGTTAAAAATATGATATAGAAAATAAACAAGTAATATAATATTTAGAAATAAAAGCTCTGTGGTTCTTAATAATATAATAATATATTAACATATTAGTCCTAATATAATAATAATAATAATAGTAAAAATAATTAAAATATGGTGTAAAATAATATATAAATAATTGTAAAATTTAAATATGAATTTTTAAATATTTTTAAATAATTTTCACATATTTTTTACATTTTACACAAACTTAAACAATAATTTAAAAAATAATTTTTATAACATAGACATTGGTATATCATTACAAGTTAAAATAATACATTCTTAAAAATTTTAAAGATATAAAAATCACTAATGATCTCGATTTCAATATTTTTTTTCTAAATTAGGATATATATTGTCAAATCTGAAATTCAAAATATATAGTAATAAAGTTTGAATTTAAATTCTAAACTTTAAAAGCTATAAAATATGGGAGCAAAGTTAAAATTTGAAATTCAAAATCCAAAAAAAGTGTGAAAAAATGACTCCAATAGAAGAGTCTACCAAATGTCTAGCCTTTGTATTTTTGCATAGTGTACTATTTATATTTGTCTACATAGTCTACATTTTGTAAGTTTTGATTGTTTACTATTTATATTTTGTTTGCAGTCTAACATTTGTATCTTTAAAGAATATACTATTTATATTTAGGTGTAATTAGTCGGATAATACTCACTTTTGTTTGGATATGTCAGTTTGATACCCACTTTTAAAAAGGTGTCAATTGGGTCCTAACTTTGGAAAAGATGTCTCAATCAGGTCCCTTTGAGAAAAAAGTATTAACGCCATTAACAATATCGGTATTTAAAATGACTTACAAGAGTGAAAGGAACATAATTGAGATATTTTTTCAAAAGTTGGGACTCGATTGACATATTTTTAAAAGCGGGTACCAAACCGACACATTTGAAAAGAGTGAGTACTATCTGACTAATTAAACATTACATTTATATGCACGATCTATCATTTGTAGTTTTATGTCGTTTACTCTTCACATTTGTTGTATCGTTTAACGTTTGTATATTTATTAAGTCTACTTAACAATTTCTATATCATCCATTATTTTTATTATTAGAGAATCAACTATTATATTTTTCTACATTTTTTACTCAATATTTCATTCAAAATTAAATTTGATTTCTTAATTTTAATTAACTAAATCTTAATATATTATTTAAAATAGCTATATATAATACATTTTATTAAAAATATATATAAATAACTTAAATATATTTTTATTTAAATATATTTTTATCATAAAATCAATTAAAATATTATTATTGAATTTTATAAAATAAAATTTATATTAAATTTAATTATACTTTTATAATTTCAAATTAATTTAATAAATATACTATAACTTTTAATTTTAAAATTTGATATCCCATCAGTTTCACGGATAAAAATACTAGTTGAAGTACAAGTAGGATGTGGGGCCCGCGTTTCATTTAATCTTTAAATGGATGTGTCAGTGGAATCATGCACGTGGGTTCTTGGTGTTTAAATTTAGACTTTTGTTTATCCACATTTCTATTTTATCAATGCATTTCATACAATGGTGCAGGAGTGGGCCAAAGTCTTTTTACTAATAGGCAATTATTATCTGCACCCCATAATTAATGTTCATATCTCCATTTTATTATTTTGGTTACTAATTCAGGATGAACCTCTAGAATTAATTTTTGCATTCCATATAATTTGAGCTTTATTTAATCATTTTTCATGCACTCGTCACGCCAGTGTAATAACTCCTGCTCCATGTATTTAATTTCATTTTACTTTTTTTGTACGTGTAATTTCACTAAGCACACATTTCACACTACTCTAATTATTTTTTGGGCTAGGTTCCGTGCAATACGTTTGTTACTTTCTTTTAATTCCACTTTTACCCTTTTTCTAATTAAATCTCATATTTCAATCACAATACTTTTCTAATATTTGATTCATGTCCCCTAACATTTTTATTATATCAGCCTTTTGCTCAACTATCGTCTTCATAAAATTAATTGACTAAAGTTAATCTTGGTCAGGTCCTTTTCACTAAAAAAATATTTCTTTTTAATAATTTATTGTTTTTGGGAAAAATGAATACTTTAAAATAAACACATATTTTTGAATATTTGACTAAAGGTACTATCTCTGGGTGGGCGTTGTAGGGTGGTAATACCTTCCCTACATGTAACCGACTCCCGAATCCCAAATTTAGTTTTCGCGGACTATGTATTATTTTGTGGTTTTCCATTGTTTTCCACAATAAACTATGGTGATGAATCCAAATCTCTATTTTCAAACAAATTCCTTTTTGGTTCGCCGACTCGTAGTGATTTAGGTTGTGACACAAAGAAAATTTATTACAAAAAATTGTGTAAATTTTGAAGGTTTTAATATGTTGGTTTTTCAAAACCGACGCTTTTTACATGATAATATGACACTTTTCGAACTACCACATTTTACATGCAAAATATGATAGTTTTTTCTACCATTTTTTGAACTATCATATTTTGCATTTAAAATATGGTGGTTTTAATTGCCATTTTTTAAGTGCCATAGAATAAAATAATATTAATGATAATAACTTTAATTACATAAAATAAATATTTAAAAATATTAGTAAATTTAGAATTATCAATAATTTTAATATTTCTATAATTAATTGACACATGATTAATATTAAATTTATTTTAAAATATATTTTGATAAAAAATTAATAATAATTTTGTTGTATTTGATTTAAAAAATAAATAAAAATGGATAATTTTAGAAAAAAAGTTCTATGTCGTTGAAATTTCACTTTCCTTCTCCTTCACTCTCTCGAACTTTACTTTCATTTCTCGAAACTTTCAACTCCATACAAAGTACAAAGTCTAAGTACCCTTTCCCGCCCTTTCTCTTTTTCCTTCTCAAGTCAAATAAATTCTTTCAGAATAATATCTTTGATAAGAACATGGGGCCTAAATCAAGAACAAAGAGAATCATCTCTTTAATGGAATAAAATTCAATATATGTCTAAAAGTGTCTACATCAACTTTTGATACCTTTATACATAGACACATAAGTTTAAGAAAACTGATAATAATATATTTTTGTCTATTTTTCCTTCATAAATTTGTCCTTTTAGTTTTAATAAGTTTGCTATCACCTTTGATTAGAATACATTTTTGTTTGCTTAGGAAAGGTTAAGTTTTCTAAAAAATGTTGTAAACAACTCCTTTTATTTTAGTTCTTTTGTTAGAAAATAAAATTTTCAACTTTGCTAGGCAACCCTTTTTTTTTTTTTTTGAGTTTTAAACCCCTTGATCTAACTTCTCTTTTATTGCAGAGATTCCCTTAGTCAAAAGAGGGCATCTTGGTCAATTCATGGGTTTGGACCTATTTAATGATAAAGCCAATTCATGGGCATCTTCGTCAATTCAAGGTAGCTTTACTTGGTTCAACCACGAGCATAAAGTGTTCAAAGTTGTTCTGAGTGAGATACCTTGTACTATTTCATCTCTAGAACTCTCATTGTTTTCAATTGTTCCAGTTGTTGATAAAATACAAGTTGCACTCAATTTTGATTCCTACTCTTATGATTTTTGTTTGTTCAATTTTAATTACTTTTTGTGGTACTCATTCGTCAATTGTTGATTCCTTTAATTTTCATTTACTGCTTTTGAGTTTATGGTTTCATGTTGTGTTTCTGGGATGGTGTATTGAGCAGTGGAATCATGATCTGCATATATCATTGTTTCCTAATGGAAACCATATGACCTAAAAGTGGGCATAACTTATTGAGATGTCTTCTCGAGTGTCAAAGAATCCATGTTCAGTCACTAAAGCAATTTTTAATTTGATGTTTAGTCTACAATGTTCACTAGTGTTGATTTCTTGAGACTACTTCAATTTCTGTATTTACTATTTTACGATTCTGATCTAAATTCACCTTTCTATTATAGGAATATTAATTTCCTACATTTGCTAGTTTTCATGAGTTCTAGTAGTAGCTTTTCATAGCTCTTTATTTCACCGTTGTTTTGTATTTCAATCACATCTTAGTGTTATTGTTGATAAATGTAGTACTACGCCTTGCATACTCAATATTTCTATATATTAGATCATTGTCATAACTTCTTCATTAACATATATAAATTTGCGTTCACATGTTTAAGTTACCATGTTATGATTCAGAGATGATTTTGAACTCTGTTAAATGAAAATTTAGCATCTCCAAAGTTGGCTAATTTCATATTCACACCATCATTTTGATTATGGGGTAACAATTTAATTAAGAGTACTTGGTTCATATCATATTGAGTTCACATGAATTTCAGAGTGTGCATGTGATTTACTTGCATTTGTCATATCATTCCATCATTTTAAGCTTGTTTAAATCATGGTGGCATGTCCAACACATGAATTCTGATTTGCATCTTAGATTGGGCTAGTGTAGTTTTTCATGCATATTTTTACTTCTTGCATTTGTTCTGCATTTTAAATTCATTTTTGTTAACAATAAATTGAATTAGGATAATACATGCATAGGTGACTCTACATATACATGAGCAACTTAGTCCAAGTTAGCATTGCATTGGCATATTTTTCAAAGGTTAGCTTATGAGGTTGGACAATAGATTTGCTACGTTGTTTTAGTTCTTGCTTCTAGTTTATCATTTTAAATCTACGTTTGCATTCACCATTCATCTAGATATTTCTAAATGCAATTTAAATTCAGTTCATCATTCCCTTAGATCTAACACATGCTTTGCATTCATGCATATCATAATTTTGCTTTTGTCCTTCATTTATATTAGTTTTGGTTTAGATAATTTTGCATTTTTTGATTTTATTTCATTGTCCCCCTTTGCATTGTTTTTATTTTATTTTTGCAAGGTTTAACTGTACAATCCAAGCTTAATACGTGCCATTTCCACAAATTTGACCTGAGTATTCTTTCCTATACTACATTAGGGGGAAACTTGGTTTTGTTGGCCTTTAACGCGAATAAAAGTGAGTTTAAACAAAAGCCCAAGCTTAAAAGCATAAAAACATAAACTAATTTATAAAAGAAAGCTCAAAGCTAAAAAATATAGAAACGTAAATTAATTTCTAGAAGAAAGCCCAAAATCTAAAAACTTAGAAACATAAATTAATTTTCTTAAGAACTATTCTTCAAATGTGATCCAAGCCTTGATCTTCAAATCCTTCAATTTTCCATTTGCTTTTAGTGTAACACCTAGGAAAATTAAATAATTAAATAGTTAATTAATTAATAAATGCGGGTAGTAGGAGCCTTTAAGACATTAATTATTGATTTATATGATGTGGAAAACTACTAGCTCAAATGGTTGAGAGTATTTAGTTATGTGAGAGGACTTGGGTTCGAGTTCTATGTATGCCACGGTGGTTATTATGGTGGTTGTAGCGGTGGCTGCAGAGTTGATGCAGAAGGTGTTGTTGGGTCTGCGGCAGGCCGCGGTGGTGCTGCCATTGAAGGATCGAGTGTGGCGACTTCGCATTCGAGCATGGTGCTGCCATGAACATTGTCGTGAAGAAGAAGGTGCGGCAGCAACTCGTGCGAGAAGAGGGTGCAACAATGGATTCTGACGTGAGCTCGAGTGGTGGTTGATACAGGCGCGAACTCTGACGACAGTAATGGGGACTGCGTTTCTGACGATGGCGCGACGTAAAGGAGGTGTTCCGACGAGGTGCGAAGATGGTGAAATCGTGAACTTTTCCGGCAACATGATGATGAAGGAAGAAAGAGGCGCAAAGAAGATGAAGTAGAGTGCCGTTTGGGGTTGTTGTAGACAATAGAGATGGTGGCGCGACGGAGCCAGCGCGAGTGCAGTGGTGGTCGGAGGTTGGTGAGAAAGAGAGAGAGAAGGAGAGATTAGGGTTAGAGTTTATGTTGGGAAGGAGATGATGCCGTGACAAACATTGATTGGTGATTTGAGTTAGTGGAGGATTGATGATGTGGCAAACTGTCATTGGTTAATTTATTAAGTGAAGGATTGCCACGTGGCGAAATCTGGTGGACTAGATTTTAAGTGGCATTAGGGGTGCAACTTAGTAAAAAGGAGGGGTGCAAAACAGAAATTGAAAGTTAAATTACAGAAGGGGGTGTAGTTAGCTTTAGAAATGTTTTTTTTTCAGAAATAGATATTCCAATTGAAAAAATGGGGTGTAAACATGAGAATTGGGGGTGCATTTAGTACCTGAACTATTCCTCTCCAAAATTCTTATTTTGGGACTTATTTTATGACTTAAAATATTCACTATTTACAATCTTAAGGACCTAAATTAAATTCTAGGTGTGTTATTTAACTTAAGATTATCCACACAAATATGATGCAACTAATATCATTTCTTAAACGCGAAAATAATGTTAAATTCCCAAAATTTAAATATTTAATGTGAACAAAGATTCGACCCATTACACCTTCCCGACTGTCTGGAAGCGCGCAGCGCCTGGTGGTACGTGTCCCCCACCAAGCGATTTTACAGCAGCAATATTGGTGTTCTTGATTCATTGGGTGTGATCTACAAGTCTTATGGTGATGCTTCAAAGGTGGGATTGCTGGTGTTCCTTGAGTTGTGGCTCAGAACGTATCCTTTGAGTTGTGGCTCGGGATAGGGGTTAAAGCAGGTGGTATTCCTTGAGTTGTGGCTCGGAATAACATCTCTTGAGTTGTGGCTCGGGATGGCAGATGAACACGAGAAACTCTTGAGTTGTGGCTTAGGTTGGTTAGTGTTGCCGGTGTGAGTGTGCTGGTTGTGGCCAGTACGGATGGATCCAGATAGGTTGCCCTCCTTAGTAGTTGACTGACGAGTTTGGTAGTCTTGGGACGTTGCAAACTATGTTCGTATTTGGAAACTTTACCTGGCGTTACGGTGTATGATCCATAACATGGTTTCCCGCACGAGCTCTATCGGTTGTGGCTGATAGGTATGGCAGCAAGTCACCTCGAAGTAATCACCAAAAGATGTAAAACACAAATAACTTGGTTGTGGCTAGGTGGTATGAATTAAAAGGGATGGAATTCCTTTGGGATGAATGTGTTGCCTATATATAAACGTGTTATATATGTGTATGCCATTTTATATGCTTTATCTGTTAAGCTCACCCATATCTGCTTGTGATTGGCGATGATCGTGTACGTGGTACACGTGAGCAGGTGATGTTGATGCAGATGGTTCTGGTGGAGCTTAGCAGCGGAGAGGGGATAACTCGGGAGTTTTATCTTTGTATTATTTTATGTTTGGAAAAATAATTTGTAAAGGCTTGTGACCTGTTTGATAAGACTTCATTATTTTATTTTGGGATTTCAGAGTACTTTAGTTATTTTATAAAATTTTAATTTTCCCGCGTTTTGGGAATATAGTTATAATAAATGAAGTTTTATTTTTTTTCTTTATTTTATTATTTAAATCTGTAATATCCGGTCGGGATGTTACATTTAGCATCATGAGCCTTGAATAGATTTTTCTTCTTATCTCTTTATCCTTGCCCTTGTTATATGTCCTTTGAATTGTAAAGGTTATATTCAAGTTCTTCTTGTATGGAATTTAGGGATATTCCTCTATCATTCCGTCCTTCATGAAGCAAATTTGTCCTCAAATTCGAGCCTACATCAAATGGAGACAAGTCATTAATATTGAAACTAGATCTTACCCCATAATCTTCAGGTAGATCAATAACGTAGGCATTGTCATTGATTCTTTCAAGAACTTGAAATGGTCCATCTCCTCCTAGTAAAAGTTTAGATTTCCTGTTAGAAGGAAATCTCTCCTTCCTAATGTGAATCCATACCCAATCTCCAAGTTCAAACTTGATCTTCTTCCTCCCTTGGTTAGCTTTAAAGGCTTACTTCTCCATCTTATTTTCTACTTGGGCCTTTACCTCCTTATGCAAGTTCATAACAGAAATAGTTTTGGCCAATCCATCTTTATTAGTCATAGAATCAATATAAGCTAAAGTAACAAATCTAACAGAGTTACAGGATTAAAGCCATATACTACCTTAAAAAGAGACATTTGAGTAGTAAAATGAATCACCCAATTGTAAGAAAACTCCACATGAGGTAATCACTCCCCCCAAGATTTCAAATTTTTTTTTTAAGAAATATCTAAGGAGTTGTGAAAGAGTTCTATTTACCACTTTTGTCTGTCCATCAGTTTAAGGATCACTAGTTGTTGAGAAGAAAAGCTTTGTACCTAACTTACCACACAAGACCTTCCAAAAATAGCTAACAAATTTGACATTCCTATCTAATACAATGCTTCTTGGAATGCCATGTAATCTTACCACCTCTTTGGAAAATAAATTGGCCACCTGATTGGGATCATTACTCTTGTGGCAAGGAATGAAATGGGCAATCTTTGGGAACCTTAGGTACCATAATTACTGGCCTAGCACAGGACTCAAACTTTCTTGAACCTATCCTTTTTCCATAAGTTGCTCCATTTGATTTGTATCTTTAATTTCTTTTGGGATTACTCCTACAAGTTAGCCTATTAGGAAGGGATGCACCTGAAATGAGATCTATATAATGCTCAATGCCCCTTTTAGAAGGTAAGACATGAGGGATGACTTTAAGAAAGACATCATCATATTATTGAGAAGTTGCTCCATACCTAAAGACAAAGAAGCTTGAACAGAAGACAAACAAATATTGTTAGGCATAAGCAAATATAAAGATTGTTTCTCAAGAAAAGGCTCATTCTCCTTAGATTTAGGAATGGTAGAAAGAGCTCTCTTCAACTAAGATTTCTCCTTATCCCTCCATGAGGTGGATGACTTCTTGTAATAGATTTTTCTCTTGAGTTGTTTAGCTTAGTGAATGAGATCCTCCAAGGTCTTATAAGGGTGCATTTTCATTAGATCTTGAATCTTCCTATTTAATTCATTCAAGAATCTAGCCATTGTAGGCATAAGTGTTTCTTCTACTTCAGTTTTCATCAAACCATACATCTACAATGGATGTCACCAAACTAAGCTTCTCCACTAGTTGTTTACTTGCTACATTTGTACAACTTCCTCCATCAATGATGAGTGGACACACCTTTCCCATAACAATACATCTACAATGGAAAATATACCTCCTTTGGGTTTCATCTTCCTCAATATTCATACTACCCAACAACCTCTTGACCATCAAAAGATCACCCTCCAAAGGTTATACTTCACACTCCTTGTCTTCCTTATCACAAGTATATGATTCACCAGCGAAATGCTTACTAATGTACTTCTTATTCTCCAATAACATCATAGTTCTCCTGTTGGGATATTCAACTACTATATGTCCTCTACCCAAACATTTAAAACATTTTTTTAACTAGAATGTGAAGAATCATCATCATTAGATTGAGAAGTTACTTTACCACATGAATGCTCATTCTCCTTAGATTTAGGAATGGTAGAAGGAGCTCTCTTCAACTAAGATTTCTCCTTATCCCTCCATGAGGTGGATGAGTTCCTATAATAGATTTTTCTCTTGAGTTATTGTTAAACTTTGGTGGCTTGGTGAATAAGATCCTCCAAGGTCTTATAAGGTTGCATTTTCATTAGATCTTGAATCTCCCTATTTAATTCATTCAAGAATCTAGCCATTGTAACCATACGTGTTTCTTCTACTTCAGCTTTCATCAAGGTTGTTAGCACAAATGACTTTGATGCATAAAGATTTGATGAAGATATTACACAGCGATTTGATGAGGATATGAAGGATTGATAAAGACACAATGAGGACTTGGTGAAATGAAGAAGACATGAAAGATTGGTTGTGTTGATCAAGCTTAGGTGTGCTTAATTTGGTTGCACGTGAAGATCTTGAAGCTTAAAGATTACAGCTTAACTTGAAGACTATTTGACCTAAAATAGGTGTTTTGTGTTTGGTTGCAGTCTTTTAGTTTGTTGAAATGGATTTTAACAGGTTAATTGACTTGTTGTTATATTTTTGCAAGTAAGATATTTGATCGGATAAAATAGTATTCAATCAGCTTATTTCACTTAAGTCAAGTGAAATTAACATATTAAACAAAAATTTCAAATAGTTCAACATCTTAGATGGCAGACTATAAAGCCTGGTTTTTTCAGAGAGAATGCGTGAGAGTAATTTTTCTGGCGTGAAATCAATTTGACTATATTAGAAAAACTCGTTCTCTCTGAACTTCACAATGCTACTATAGTTTGTGATTAATTCTTGAAGTTAGAGCCTTGTTAACTTGGCGTGGGTGCTTTGGATAAAGCTCTTGGTTGTTTAAGGAGAGCCAAAATTGAGGTTTATCTTTCTTGGGCATCTATGTTTTATCTGGTGTGATTCCAAATCTGCAAGTGGGAGTCTTGCTGTGCTGTATTAGATTCTTGTGGGATTCAAAAGTCTTGGTGTGTTGTTTGTGTTTTTCAAAAGTGTATGTAGCTCAAGCTAAGGTTTCCTTGACAAACTGAATGTAGCTCAATTGCCAATGAACCAATATAAATTTGTGTGCATTAGTTTGATTCTTCTATTCTTAATTGTTCTTTGACAATATCTTCAAGAAGATAATTTTAATCATTTTGTTTGTTTAATTTTGGCGCTTTAGTGTAATCTGGTGTTCAAATAGTGCTTCTACTATCAATTGGATTTAATATTGATTAGTAATTTGATCAATTTTGAAGTCTTGCATTAATTGTGTTTTCTACATAGTTTTTCCCAGAATTTTGACATGTTGATCGTATTTCTCATTGTTGAATTATTTTGATTTCTCTAGGACTCTCTGTTAATGAATTCAATTTGTTGATACTGATTTTAATCGGTTAATATGTATGTTCCATAAGAAAAATTGTTAAAATCTTGGTAAATTAGATCCAAACTAAAGATTTTATGCATGTGTAAAACTGAACCAAAATTTCAGAAATAGTCAATTCAACACCAATTTTTGGGCTAAACAACACTTTTACATCTTACAATTGGTATCAAGAGCAAGTTCTTGAAAGTTAATCAAGTTTGATCCTAAAACCTTTTTAAAATGTTTGAAAGCAATCTCCCTTTTACATAAGGTGCCTCTATACATAGGCCTCCTATGTTTTGTGGTATGAACTATCACTTTTGAAAAATTAGCATGAAAATTTTCATAGAATCTATTGACCAAGAAATTTGGAATGTTAGGATGAATGGACCATTCATTCCTAAATGTACTATTAATGATAAGCAAGTTGACAAGCCATGGAACCTTTAAACAAAATATGAGAAGAAGAAAGATTAATATGGTTGTGCTGTTAAGCACATCCTAAAATCTGCATTGAATATGGATGAATTTTTCATAATTTCTCAATGCAATAGTGCATCGGACATGTGGAATGTGCTTCAAGTCACACATGAAGGAACCAATGATGTGAAGAGGGCTAGGAAACATGCATTCATTCAAAAGTATGAGTTGTTTAAGATGCTGCAAAGAAAAACCATAATTGAAGTCTAGAAAAGGTTCACACATATATTGTTAACCATCTGATAGGCTTGGGAAAAGGAATTTGACAAAAAGGATCTAAACATCAAGATCTTAAATTGTCTTGATAGAAATTGGTAACCTAAAGTCATAGTCATTTTAAAACCAAGGGATTTGTCAACAATGACTACTATTGTCTCGTTGGGAAAGCTTAAGGAACATGAGATTTAGATGAATATACTGAATGAACAAGAAAATAGATAGAAAAAGGTAAAGAAAATAGACTTGAAGTCAAGCATAAAGAAGAATGAGGAAATAAATGAGGATGTGGCTGAGTTTAGTGAGAATGAAAAACTGAATCTACTTGTTAAAAAGTTTGGAAAGTTTATCAAGAAAAGAGGTAACATAGGTAACTAAAGGAGATACAACTCTAAACGCAATGAATCAAAAGGTACTCCTAATTTTACTTGTTACAATTATGGAAAACGTGGACATGTCAAGATTGAATTTTCAAACATTAACAAAACCAAAGATAAAGGTGTTGACAGGAAAAAGGAAAACAAGACCAAGGAGAGACCTACATACATTGCTTGGCAAGATAATGATGGTTCAACAAGTAACTCAACACAAGAAGAAAGTGAAAAAGCGAACTTGTGTCTCATGGCTGAAGATAAGAATGATTATAGTTAATTATTGCAAGCTTTTTGAGGAATTGTATGATGAAGAAAACATAATTGTTGTCATTAATAATTGATTAAAAGGATTAAAAAACCGCCTAGAAAACAAAGTTAATTAGTTGAAAACAAAATTAACCGATTTAAAAGAGAATTTTGAAAATATGGATATGGTTTACAAAAACTCCACCTATTGTTGTAAAAATAATTTGATTTACAAACCTTGTGATGAAGACCTTCTAGGGCCACATCATGCTCAAGGCCCAATCTTAGGCCTACATGCATCTCAAGCCCAAAGTCCACCAAGAAGCCCAATAACAAAAGGCATGCTTAGAAGGATCCAAATGGGATTGCCTCAAGAGGATCAAATTCATCATGGGCTTCCTATGCTATTCTCATGGGTTAAAGAAGACATCAAAATATAAGAGAACACATTATTGGAGCATGATGAGTGCGTATATTTGCCCTTATTTAATGTTTAATTCTTGGTATTTTAATTGAATTTGTGTGTTTAAAGATTGATTTAATTGAGATTTCCTATAATTGGGTTTATTGAGCATCAGATACAAAAACATGTTAAAAATAGCTTTTTAGTTGCATAAATGTTCTTTGGATATTTTGAGGCGTGTTAGTGCAGTTGCAGCTAAGTTGAGCTCATGGAGGTGTGGAAATAAATTGATTAAAGCTTCATGACACCTTAAAGATAAATCCAAGAATAAGAAATTATCAAAAGCACAAAAATCCAAGCCAAGCATTGCATGAAGA
>Ga0214544_1002072_pt1 | contig 42184 bp, 20 predicted proteins | sample CNSS3metaG_FD_160074 | JGI IMG/M metagenome (GOLD analysis project Ga0214544, IMG submission 160074) | Root nodule microbial communities from cowpea collected in UCLA plant growth center, Los Angeles, California, USA - CNSS3 | ecosystem: Host-associated > Plants > Roots > Nodule | place: USA...
CCCACCACCCCCACCACCACCGCCACCACCACCACCACCACCACCACCACCACCATAACCAACATCACCACCACCACAACCACCACCGACACCACCATCAACACCACATCCACCACCACCATAACCACCATCATAACCATCATAACCAACATCACCACTACAATCACCACCATCACCATTGCCACTACCATGTTCATCACCACCACCACCACCACTACCACTATTGTCGCCACCACCTTCATCACCAACATCACCACCACCACCACCAATTAGGAGAAGTTGACAATTAGGTAATGAAGCCACTATTGAAAATAGTGGTGGCAATTAGTTTTTCACATTCAACTTTTCCACCTTTTCTCCGAATCAAGTCTTAGTTATTCTCCATTTATTCATTTGATTTCCTCCATTGCTTCATTTTATTTGGATTGGCAATGTTCTAAAGCTATTGAGAACCTTTGTGTCATGAGAAGAAGAAAGGCGTCTTGGATGAGTGGATTGGGTGTTAGACAACCATAGTACTTCTTAATACGTCAATCCTATGGTAAGTAGATTCAATCTTTGACCTAACAAACTCAAGAGAGATAATATTATGAGTAATCAAGTTTTAAAAGATTTGTATCTCACTCTCGTATGGTAAGGAGATTCAATTTTTGACTATCACAATGCATTGAAATAAGAGATATAAAATTTGTAATAATGGTTAATCATATAATTTTTTTTTTTAAATTCTACCTCAACAATAGCAGTATCTAAAGCAAAAATCTCTACTTCCATGGTATATTGTGAAACAATAATTGGGTTGGTAGATTTTCATGATATTGTACCTTCACCCAAAGTAAAAAAAAAAGAGTAAAAAATAGCTCGTAGTAGATTTTATGTCATCAAAATAAAAAATTTAATTTGCATCAATAAATTCTTCAATAATCTTAAGAAGCTTCACATAATGAATGTCATAACTAGAAGCATTATAAATAATATTATCACTAGAAGGAAAATCAGTACCAAAGGTATGAAAAATAGTTTTAGTAAATTTATCCGTAAGGAAACAACGTCTCTAAATTCCATAGTACAGTAAGAAATTTCACTAATTTCAGGATAAATAACAAAGAATGCATAAGTAATGGAATGCAAATAGTGATCAATCAAAACATAATCAAGTGTTTTAATTTGTTTCAATTTTTCTTTTCTTATTAAACTTTGCAAGACATATCCACACTTTAAAATATTTTAAATATCATTATCTTTTCTTCCATAATTCATAAGAAGTTTTATCATAATCTTTATAAGAAATTTTATTAAGAATACGGAAAACTGAATATAAAGTTTCACCTCACATATTTTTTAGGTAACCTAAAATTTGTAACATAACATTTACAATATCAACCAAAACATTTTTTTTTTCGCTACACCATTAGATTGAGACTATGTGAAGATGTTACTTCATCAATAATACCATGAGTTTCTAAAAAAAAAAACTATTTTCTAAAAACATATATTCATCACCTCAATTTGAACAAATAGTGTTAAATTTTTTTCTAATTGATTTTCAGCCTCAAATTTATATAATTTGAATGGTCTCTTACCAAACTTCTTGTAATAATATTAAATTTCAACATTTGTAATAAACAAAGAAGAACTATTAAATATTTTATTAGAAAATAAAGACATAACCCTTCACTTAAACAAACCTTTACAAATATATCTCTTACCAACAAAAGCACATGTCTAGACATAACAATTCTATTGCACTCAAAAATAACTTTGTAACCTTGTTGGACAACAAAGAAGTACTTATAAGATTTTTTCTATATTCAAAAAGATGAAAAACCTCATTTAGAATAAGATAATATCAAGAAGACAACTCTAATTTCACCCGACTCTCTCTTAAAACATGTGACATGCTTCCATTCTCCATACTCATGGTACCAAGCTTGTTTTCTAATACCAATAATTTTTTTTATCAGTACACACATGAACATTAGCCTAGAGTCTATAAACCAATAGTTTAGGTTAAAAACACAATTTAACTCAAGGCTAGTGACATGGTACCTTTTAGATGGGAAATCAGAGGCAACACTCATAGTACTAGTATTAGCTCCAAGTTTGGAATTATACTAGAAATTTTGAACTGGTTTTTTAAGAAAAACATTGTTTTTCCTCAATACCAAGACACACAAGCAAAACATCAACAGAGAAATTTTCAAGCTTATGTTTTAAACTTTGAGTACAACCAGACCATGAAGGAGACAACTTTTAAATCATAAAAGTCATAAGCATAATGTCAAGTAAAACAATTCCTTTTAATTTCATATCATAAACAATATTTTCAAATTCATGAATCTGATAAAAAATAGATTAATATCAATTGTACTGTATGGCCCATCGACAGATCGGCCAAGTGGACCAAGGTCAAGCGATCGCAAGCCACCCGCTACAGGCGAACCTCACCTTGGACGCTGATGCGACAATCTCTTCGGAGTCTCAGCTATGAAAACACTAAATCGGCTACCCGTCGGCCAAACGGGCTAAGCACTCCCTCCGCCTTCAGTTCCAGTTCAACTTTGTCTCCACCTCCATGGAGACTCTCACCCATAAGTGTAACATCCCATCCGGATATTACGAATTTAATTAAATAAAAAGAAATAATACATCAACATCATTTATTCCTTAAATAAATATGATAACATCGCAGTTAAAATTACCTCATATCCCAGAGCGCGGGAAATTTAAGTATTTATTTCATATATCGATAATGAAAATTAAGACAAGTATTCGTCAATCATAAAATAAAAATTCCAAAAACATAAATGTTTACAACTGATTCAAAATCATAGAAATAAAATTCCCAAGCTATCCCCTCTTCGTAGCTAAGCCTCACCAGCTCCACCTGCATCATCACCTGCTCACGTGTACCGCGTACACGATCATCGCCAAACACAAGCAAATAGGGTGAGCTAACAGTTATTTCATATATATATATATATATATATATATATCAATATACACATACATGTTTAACGAGTACAAATAATATAACAACAACACCAATTCTTTCTTGATACGGCATGGCCACCACCTTATCAAGTATCCGTTTTTTTTTTCATAGAGTCTCATTCTATTTCCATCACATGGCCACCACCATGTACACCGATGCACCTAATGGAAGTCACGTTACCTTCCCTCCACATGGCCACCACCATGTATATTAAGTACATCAGGGAACCTCGTTCCATTTCCTTCACATGGCTACAACCCTGTTAACAGTCTTCTACATCTCTTATTAGGTATCTCGAAGCGCCTTGCTGCCACACCTATCGGCCACAACCGATAGAGCACGTGCGGAAGCCATGCTACGGATCACACACCGTAACGCCAGGTGGAGTTCCCAAATACGAACATAGTCCGCAACGTCCCAAGACTACCAAACTCGTCAGTGACTCACTGAGGAAGGCAATCCATCTGGACCCATCCGTACTGGCCACAACCAGTACACTCCACCGGCACACTTGCCAACCCGAGCCACAACTCAAGGTTCCTCGTGTTCATCCGCTATCCTGAGCCACCATTCAAGGAAGTCATTCTGGGCCACAACCCATAGAATGCTACGTGCTTATCCCTATCCTGAGCCACAACTCAAAGATACGTTCCGGGCCACGACCCATGGAACTCCAGCAAGCTCACCATCGAGATATCTTAGGAACATTGTAGATCCCCCATCATCACTCAAACTCCAATCAATCCAATATTGCAACCATTTTGCTTATGAACTTATCATCCATCCACCTCTGGGCTTAAACATCCAACTCTCGCCTAAGCATTCCATTTCATCTCGCTCAGGCTAGGTTACCTCGCCTGAGCGAGCATCAAACATGAAACCAGCCACGAACCCTCGCTTAGGCGAGTCACACTCGCCTAGGTGAGATCACGTTTCGCCCAAGACTCTCATCCCTCGCTTGAGCTGTGTGGTCAACCTCCAATAGAACGCTATTCGAATTCTCGCTTAGGCGAGAGGCTCTCGCCTGAGCGAGACACATCTTCGCCTAAACAACAAACCCCGCCTGCGCGAGACGTGCAACCAACACACTCGAGGCAAGCACGGATTCTTGCCTGGGCGAATTGCTCAAGTGAGAGGGTCTGTCGCCCAAGACCAAATCACCTCGCCTGAGCGAACTGCTCAAGCAGAGAGAGGTTTATGAGTTCCTGCATGTCTCGCCTGAGCGAGAATTGCAGGTTTTGGCACTGATTCACGCACGCACCCACTGTTCCAGAGACCCAAAATACAACTCACACTTACCAATTCATTCAACACCAATTCATTAAACTTATGCACATATTTGGACTCAAAATTATGCCCCAACACACAACTTTGCACAATTGTAATATATACAGTTCATAACCCCAAACCACTCATGCATTTAGGCCAACATTCAATATAACAGTACCCCAAACCCAAACCCTTAATTCCCTCAGAGGCAAACGACAATTCAGACCCCAATTCTTCACAGATCATGCAAAACAACACCATAAGCATAGAAATTCGGCTTAGCTCCCCTAACCTGAAACTTCTCCGCTTTAAGCTTGAAATTAAGGGATTTCCTTTGATCACCAAGGGCTGACAGTACCACCACGTTCGTTTCCCCTATCTACTTCACTCCTAATTCTCCTTTCACTCTCAAATTTCGTTCTCCCTCTAGAGCTCTCAGAAAAACAACTTTCCAAACCCTATTCTCCTCTCAAAAAGTGCCTTTTATAGGTCTTAATATTTGGTAAATTAAAAAAAACGTGAATATGATTTAATTTGAGTTTGTATTGTTTTTTTCAAGGCTATGACTTGATTGTTTCTCAGCCCTTTAGCTGCCCACTTTCTGCTAGGTTTCTCCACCTATTCATATTCAGCCCACAACTAAAGTTTAAGCCAAAAAGAATTAAATTTGACTCACCAAGGTTTGAACCCATGACCTTCCTAATACCAATTCAAAGCTAACCACCAGGCCAACTTATGTTTCTTACTACCACACACAATTCAAGCATTATCTCATACAAAATGTAGCGCAACATACCATTAAAACAATAATAACAAAACTAAACACAATTGGCATCCATAGGATTCGAACCCAAGTCCTCTTACACAATTAAAGTACTCTCAACCACTTGAGCTAGTACTTTTCCACATCATACATAACATAATTTAATGTCATAAATGCACTAGCCTCCCGCATTTATTAATTAATTATTAATTTAAGTAATTAAATTTGTGGGTCTTACAATAAGGACGCCCGTCAAGCCGCACTACCATCGGTCGGGCAGCCATGCCAAAGCCTGAATCAATGTTAGAAATAAATTAAGATAATACAAGTCACTAATCGAGTTTAAAAAGAAATTGGGCCATAATTAAGAAACCCTAATCATAGGCCCACACCGAAAACTATAAATAGAGGCCCAAGGTAGGTTGGTGAGGATCTTTAATTCGCATTTATTACAACAGTTATCATTACCTGTCGATCGACCTTAACTAACTTAAGCATCAAAGCCTTTTAGACAGATATATCGATCGCCCGCTAGACCGAACGGAGGAGAGGAAAGATTATATTGAACGGAGGATTTGACAAACTACTTAAGAAGAACGCAGATAAAATGGATTAAAGGGTAATTTGAGTATTGTCAGTAGGTGTTTGGTCCCTACCTCCGAAACATCAATCATTTGAAATTAAATTATTTTCCAACATAAATATCGAGATAAACCTTTTTTTTCACTTATGTATATTTTAGTTCAAGTGTTTTACATAACGCAATATCAATTTTAGTATATGGCAAATTATGTTATAAACGTTACCATACAAAACACTTAAAATATGTTAATGATATAAAATATCTTTATCGAAAAACATGTTTTAGAAGTAGAAGATGTTAAAACATCAGAAAATATAATAGAAAAATCAATAACTTTATAACAAAAAATAACCCAATTTCAGGTAGTCAAAATTTCATTTCTTGTTACTAGTAGGAAAAAAATTCACATGAAATTTCTTAGACTTACATGAAAGTGACTTAAACATATCCATAAGAGATATATTATATAATATTATCGGCTTTCTCAAATGATGAATAAAGTAATATAATGATTTTCTCTTTAAGAATGTTAAAAAATATTAAAAATAAGTAATAAAAATAATAATCATAATCATAATAACAACATTAATAATAATTAGTGATATTGATAAAAGAATATTCATCAGACAAAAAAGTTCTTATAATAAAAATAACAATATAAGAAAAAAATTATAAATGAGGAAATGATAGTTTGGGATTAGGAGTTTAGCTTTGTCCCTAATTTCTAAATTTAGGTTACTTTGAAACCTAGCTATAATGGTTCATTCCTCTCATTGTTTGTCCTCATCATGAATAACTTCATTCGTTGTCTATACATCTCTACACTTAAATTTCTTTATTGGTGTCTTTAGAGTTTATCCATTAGCTCATAAGAGGATATATGCCTCCTTCTTAAGCTACTCCTAAACTCACTCCAATATCTAATTGCATGCTAATGGTGAATTATTCTCTCTCTTTAAAAAAGTGCACCAATACATGACATATTTTTGAAAACTTAGGATTTCCATAAACAACTTCCTTACTTCACTCACATATAGAAAGAACAATATTTATTAACCTTCATCTCTCAATCCAATTAATTTTCTACATAATTTTTTCCATGTAAAGAAGAAAGGTTTAGTTTCCAAACTATTCTTATCATAAAAAAAGTGTGGAACATCTAAGATGACGTGAAGAGATTGACTATTGATTTGCAAATAAAATCAGAGAAAAATTTATCTACAAAAGATTCTCCGATGCTTAAATAAGTAAAAACACAAAGTGTTTGAACAAGTAAAGTTGAATATGTGAAATTGACTGAACACTCATCATAAAAATGTTATATTTTCTATGAGAATATGTTCTATTTTTATGTAAATGTGAATGAGAATTATAAAACATGATTAATAAATAAAGTTACACAGTTATTTTTATATATTTATGTCAATTATCATATTTAAACATATGTAATATATTATCTTGTAATTATATTTATTATGGTGTAATATTTTATGATATAATGTAATTACATCTATAGAAATAATATATAGTTAATATATATAGTAAGATATTATGAAAATATTTATTATAATTATATCTATTTAATATTACTTTTTATAAAACTTTAAACAATGTTGATAAAACTCTAGACAAATAAAACTCAAATTAATATTAAGAGATGATTGTCAAAAGTTCCTTATTAATAAATGGTTTTCTAGAAACACTAGCCATGCCAGAACATAACTCTATCCATGTTAAACTATTTAAGCCGAAAGACAAATTAGATTAATTTTAAAACTTGTAACATGACCCCACAACATCCTAAAACCTTGATCATAATCTACTTTGAAAAGACACCCAAAAGGAACAAAACATTATAAATATACATATCAAATTATGAACAGCACAAGGAATCACATGTGATCCTCTTATACCTTTTCTTTTAAATAAATATATATATATATATATATATATATATATATATATATATATATATATATTCACACATACACTTTTTTGGTTAAACTACTTGTTTTAGTAGAACTGGTTTACATTTAATAGCCGTCCTTTTTGAAAACCGTTTAAATTCTAAATTAGAATAAAATTTAGAATTTTTACTTTAGTTCTTTACTAATTAATATTACACACGGATTACTTGTTGAATCTACCTGATGTTGTTATGCGATTAAATGAAATGAAAGGAAGTGGAAGATTAATAATAGGGTTATCAAGTGGCGTTAATGATTTTTAATTTTTTTTTTTGCTAATTACTGTTTTCAAATATAATTATGATATATTATTGTATTTTTTGGCTAATTACTACTTTTACTTTTTATTATGATGTTATTTTATTTTTTTGGCTAATTACTGTTTTCACTTTTTATTATGATGTTATTGTATTTTCTTGGGAAAAACAATTTATAATTGAAAATAAATTATTTAAACTAAAAGTAAATATTTTTTTTGTTGTGAATTTGATTTTTTAGAATTTGTAAAAGATTTCAATTTAAATATATTAAAGTAATTTTAAACTTAAAAGAAACAAAATTTATAAATTAACTTCATCTATTGAAAACATTTATGTTAGAATATCATAAAATTCACATTTGTTGAAAGAACAAGAATCGAAAGATAAGAAAAACTAGAGTTATAAAGAAAAATGTGGTTAAACTAAACTCTAAATTTGCTTAGAAGAAAACTTAAATAAAGTAAAAAAGTAAATGTTTAGCAAAATTAAACAAAAATTAACTACAAATTGAAAAGTAAGTCAAATATTAATAATTACATGATCAATAAACGTAATGAATACAGGAAACGAGATTATGATCACATCAATTAATGTAACTTTTAGCTCTATTCAAACAAAGTATATTTTTATTTGTATTTATGATCATAATAACGTGACATTGAAATTATTAATGAAAATATATTTTAAAAATTAATGAGTTATTAAGATCAATTATAAAAAATGTGTTAGGTTTTATAAGGGGGTTTTACTAGAGAGAAACACCAATGAGATCTGAGCTCAACCATATAAGACACTTACACCACTCTCAACCCAAAACCTTAAGGTAATGGGTTTATGGGTCTTTATTCTTATGTAGTGCTCTACTTTCTCAATTCTAGTCAATGTGCGACTTATACTCACACTTGAATTTCTAACAAAATGTACCAAATTAAGTTACGTTATTTATTTTAATTTTGTGGGTTCTATAATGTTATGAGATTTAAACACCCGGCCTGCAAATTCTCTCTAATTTATGACTCATGGAATTAACATATAACTTAATAATTAAAATATATTTTCACTAGTACTTTTGCTTTACAGCATACATTGTTTTAGTAAGTATACTTGCATAAGAAATTCCACATCACGTGATCCAATGATATATTTTATTAAGCAACTTTTATAAATAACTCTATAGGAGTTGATTAATAATTTTGAACTTTTGTATAAAATATTTAAATTTATGTGAAATGGAAAAGCTCATAAAATTAAATAGCGTTTGGAATACGTTTCAGTGAAATAAAGTTTAAAATTATGTTTTTTTAATGGGATTTTTTGATGAGTAAGTTGGAGAAAACCCACTAAAATTTGGGTTTATATTTATGTTGAGTTGGATTATCACTAAAGTGCGTGAAGCCAATAATTAAATGTTTAAGATATGTTTTAGCTGATTAAAAGAAAAGTGACGCAAGATGTTATTTATATGATTGAAGATTTTGTTGAACAATAAAAGTTATGTCTACACTCCTAAAGGTGTGTGTACTCGACGATTAGATGATGTCGAGGATGCGTCTAATACTACATCATAAGATTAAACAAAAATACGAGAATTAAGAATGATAAAAATATGATATTCGTGGTTGGAATTTATAATATATAATAAATAAATATATTTAATGGATATTGGTGTGTAATGATATATTATTGTTGATTCAGTTAGTACGGATATGGTATGTAATAGTAGATAATTATTTTTAATTAAATTGTTAGTGAATTTTATTTAAGTGTTTAAAAAATTGTTATTAAAATAAAGTTATCGGTGATAAAAATATTTATAACTGAAATATAATTTAATTTTATATATTTATAATATTTTTATTCATACATATGAAAATGCTTTTTTTAACAAAAAATTAATATATAAATTTTGTTTTTTTTGGTTGAGATATTTATCACCTTCATATATTCCCGTGTAATTTCTTCTCTCACAAAAATCAACTTCACATCAATGTTTTTAGTTCTTTCATAGTAGACTTAGTTTTTAGACAGTTATATCATGCTATTATTATCACAATAGGTTGTGATAATTTAATTTTTGTGTCCTAAACTTCTTAGTTAAACCCTTGAGTCGTATTGCTTCATTCACAGTTTTTGTCATGGCAATATATTCTACTTCAGAGGTTGACAAAACCATAAGCAATGAATACAAAACATCGTGAGAGATTTTTTGGTGACCAAAAATCTAACATAGTCTTATCCAATTAACCTTTTTATGGGATCATCCCCTCTAAATCATCTAGATCCACCATAAACCAAGACTTTTCCAAGTGATCTCTTCAATAATGTAGAATCCACTTAAGTGTTTGTCAAATCATCTCATCCAGGGTTTGAGATGAACCTGCTAAGAATGCTCAAAGCATAGACTATATTAGGACGTGTGCAGACTATTGCATACATAAAAGAACTGATAATGTTAGCATATGGAAGACTAACCATATAGTATTGTTCATCCATTGTTTTAGAAGACGGTTCATCACTCAGCTTGTAGAGAGACACAAAATACGTGGACATAGATTTCTAGTTTGTCTTTCCAAAGTTATCAAGAATTTTTATATTTGTTGAATAAGAATATTATTTATTTATTCATTAACCTTGTGTTTGGGTGAAGCATTTCAACAATTCTAAGAAATTGAAATACATTGCATTTGAAATTCTTGCAATTGAATTCCCTTCATTTTCTAAATAATCTGTTTGGATAAAGTAATTGAAATACATTGCATTTCAATCTCTTGTTTAGATAAAATAATTGAATCTCTTATGAGCTAAAATTTCTTTTAATAATATTTATTTAATATATAATTTATAAAATTAAATTTAACAAATATAATTGTAACCTTTAAATATTTAAATTTGGCCAAATTTCGGTCGAGCTGTCTCGACCAAATTCGATCAAATTTTGGCTGATGTAAACTTAGTCCAATTTGGCCAAATTTAGGTCGGAGCCAACTCAGTCCACATTCCGTCAAATTTCGACCGGTGTAGACTAGACCAAAATTTTCCAAATTTTGCTCGAGGTCAACTCAGCCAAATTGGGATGAATTTCAAAATTTGGATGGCATGGTCCGTATGGGTTGTCGGGATCGTCTGGCTCATCAAGCCCCCAACCTGTTTGAGTCACCGGGTATGCCCGACCTGTCTTGGTTGTCGGGTCTGCCTAGCTTATTTTGGTAGTTGGGCCCATTAGGCCCGTTTGTGTCTTCGGGCCTGCTCAGTCTATCTGGATCATTTAGTCAGTCCGACCCATATGGGTCGTCGGATCGGCCCGACCTGTCTAGGTCATCTGGGTCGTTAAGCCCAATTGACACTTCTAATATTGAACAATGAGGAATTTCACAAATTGTGAAATTTCAATTTCTTCATTTTTGAGTGAATTTCAAATTCTACTATTTTAGTGATTTGAAATATCTTCTTAAAATTCCTCAATTTCAATTCCTTTTTAATTTCCTCATCCAAACAAGTTATTTTACTCCAAAGAAATTCATATTCTCCAAATAAATGAATTACTCTCTTAAATTGATTCATCCAAACACACCATAAGAAAATTGGGTAAAATTTACATAATTTTGCTAGGGATTATATAATTTGATTATTTTCTGAGATTATTTTGTATTGTAATGATTGTATTTGGAGACAAGAAGATAAAAATAAAAGTATTGGACTTTTCGTACCCCTGGAATATAGGAAAGGTTTGTATCATCCTCTTTCAAAATAAAGAATATAAATTAGAACGATTAAATATGTTTTTGGTTATTTTCTTAACTTTTAGTAAAAATTAGAATTAGTCTTTATTTGAAACTTTGGACCAATTTAGTCCTTAATTTTAGAGATGTGTGAATTTAGTCATTTTTACCATATTTTGTTAAGTTTAATTAACGTTTCAAATACGTCTCATGATAACATTTAAGCTAACATTGAAATGGAAATGTGTCAACAAGTGTAAACAACTCAAATGTTATCATGAAATGCATTTGAAACGTAAAATAAACTTACTAAAATTTGGTCAAAAAGATTAAATTTACACATTTCTAAAAATAGAGGACTAAATTCGACCAAAATTTTGAAAATGAACTAATTATAATTTTCAGTGAAAATTAAGAGACAAAAACATATTTAACCCACAACTGAAATATATTTGATTTGAACATTCTAAGAATTTGTTTCTATATGAGGTGCATATACATTATTTATCGTTGAAACCCAATTTAAATGAAATCTGCGTAAGAAAGAGAATCTTGTGGAAAAAAACAAGAAAAGTGAAAGTAAAGATACGACTTGGTGGTGGTAAAGATATGATACAGAGCTAGTACGTAGAGTTGGATACTTAGAATCAGATATGTTAGATTAATTATTAAAGTGAAGAAATTATTTAAAAGAGAATCAACATGTGTATATATATAAGTGTAGAGTATATTATTGGCTATCATTTAAATTAATTGAATTATTCGTCTTAATTTTGGCAAGATATTACGATCTTTGTGAACCTCACAGCATTACGTATAACCAGAAATAGCATTATTTGGTATCTTCTTCCACTAATTAAGCCACTAATGGTATCTAACTTAATGCGTTTGGGAACATAGATTAAAATATTTTCTTTTCCCCCTTTCTTACCGATTGTTTTTTTTTATCTATTTTACCACTATTTTAAGTGAAGACATTCCATCTACCAAAATTGCTTTGAACTCATGTTTTCGAGTACCACTTATTACCTATATTTCTATTTTTCTTTTTTGAATATACCTATTTTGATGATTTTTGTATGAAATTAAACCAATTCGGTTAATTTCTTCTTTGTGAAGTGAGTATTGTAAGTTGTTTGTACCATGATTTAATCTTTTATTGTATTTAAAATGCTCTCTCAGGTCACAAAGAATTATATTTCCTATGAATTTGGATTCTCTGCTGGATTTTTTTGTACTGTTTCTCTATTGTGTCTTCATAATCACTGATTATCATTAATTTTGACGTTTTAAAATATATTAATAAGATATTTAAAATGTCAACACAGTGTATTTTTAATGTTCAGCAGACAACAAGAGAACCAATAGAGAATTTGGATTCATTTCCTTGTAGAAGTTCATTGAAATGTATTTTTAATCCACTTAAATGTGTTTGGTTAGCTTGGTAAGGGAAATATTTTAATTGATTAAAATATTAAAATTAATTAATTTAAATCATTTAAATAATTGAAGAGTTACGTTTGAACTTTTAATGTTCAGTATTACTTTTTTTTAATCCGTTAAACTAAGTTTTTAATCGATTAAAATCATTTAAAGACTTCATCTATGAAGATTTCATCTATCCATTAAAAGCTTTGATTGTCCTTTAAACCAAAACACCTCAATTTTAGATAATAAGTTGAGAATATTCTTTGTTTGGCATAAAAAAGTACTACATTTTGATCTAATTATGTTAATTCCCAATAAATATTTATGATCTATGTAATGACCCTAATTAGTATATATTTTACTATTAATTTTGTCATTACAATACCAATAAAACACTAATATACAAACATTTACATTGTATATAAAAGTCTTGTAAAGAGAACCTAGCTTGGTATGTCTAAGAAGATCTTCCAAAAAGGAGACTTATGCCAAAGAGTCTAAATAAGACAAAAATTTAGTATAAAATAGATGGAAGGGAGAGATTCATTATTTTCAACAGTCTTTATTAGATGACTAAAACACTATGAAATAAAAAAAAAAGTGATAAAGATGGATTAAATAGAGTAAATATAAACTTACTCTATTTGAAATTTCAATAAGTACAAAATACTCCTAAACACTCCAACTACTCAATGGTGTTATCAATTTCTAAAATGGATGAGAATAGAGGAATAAATTTAGAAGAAAGGAATGAAAGAGGAGTGCAATCGGAGCCTGAAAGAAGATAAGCACAAGAGGTGAAAATATTCTCACATTTTTATCTTTTCTTTTATATTTTTTTACTTTTAATATTATTATAATATTATAATAACTTTATCTCTCTGTTTCTTCATATGTTGTGTAGAGATAACAAATGAACTTTTCTGGTGGGTACCATCTCAATTCATTCTCATTTTAATGAAAAATCTCTATATCGACATGAGTAAGAATAATATAAGTTTTCAATTGGATGCGAGGATATAGATGAATATATACATACTTACCGTTTTCATGTCTGTGCTTATAGATTTTAAGTCTCACATTTGATTATTTTTACTTCTTAATATTTTTATTTATTATTTATCTTTTTTCACAAAAAAGAAAGTTTATTTCTTAATTTCAAGTGTTCTTTGCCTAAGTCATTCATTTACTAGATAATATAAAAATTCATACTCTTTTATTCTCTTTGATCCTTAATTTCTATTTTATTTGAAAAATTGTTGATTTGTTAAAATAACTTTCATTAGCTCTCAATGATGTAACTACTTTGATATTTGAAAAATTTTCTCAAATCTGGAAGTTATTTTCTATCTTATCACATACCTAATTTATATATTTTTCTTGTACAATTTTATTCAATGTTGTATCAAATTATTTTATTATTTTATTTTTGTTTATTTTTATTATGCAAAATATTGTTTTGATGATATTTTATATTATTATTTTTATTTTCTAATTTTTTTTCTCATAAATATAATTTTACAACCACAACTGGAATTTTTTTTTCTGTGTTATAGACTGTTTTTCAACTTTATTACTATCAGGACTTTTTTTTTCAAACTACGACCCTTCTACTTCTACTGTTGAAGTACAAGTTCTTTCTGTGAAAACTTGGATTTCATCAAGCTTTTTCTAATTTTGCAAGTTGTTTGTTGTTGGAATTCTGCTTTTTGAGGAACAAATTCTAAGCAACATCTTTTTTTCTAGTTTTACAGATTTATATATTTATTTACAACAAATTACTTTATTAAAACATTATTTTTTTATAAACCTGTGTGAATATAAATTTCAAAAATATATTTAATGTTTATAAATTAATTAGGAATAAAAATTTTGAAGACTGATAATAATAAATAAAATAATTTAAATATATTGTAATTATGATAATAGAAAATTTATTATAATAAAATATTGTAATTGTGATTTTTTTTGAAAAATTAATTTTGATAAATGTATATTTATTTGGTTAAAATCATTTATGTAATAAATATTTTGTGTATAATAAGTTAGTAAAAATAAAATTAAATAAAAATATGATTGTCGGTGAAAATATTTGAAAAAAAATAATTTAATGTAAAGTTAAAGAAGATATTAAAAAATTATAGAATTTTTTTAAAACAAATTTATTTAGAAAAAATATATAAATTTAAAATATAGCCAAATATAAAATTCTTAATAGAATTTTATAAAAGTTTTCAAATAAATTTTTTTCAAACGTTCAAATTTAAATTGAAATTGAAATTAGATAATTATTTGTTGAATTTATTAGTTATTTAAATTAAAGTTAAAAAATAGAAAAATACATCTATTGTTTAAGTTTTTTTTTTAACAAATTTTATTTATCACGAAAAAATTGAGGTTTGACACTTACAAACAAAATTAAAACTAAAATAAATTTTGCTTTTCTTATTACTTTTAACTCAATTTGTTTCAATAAAAAATTATTTCTTAAAATATACATTCATCTTATAAATTTGTTTCCTTTTCTTAACTTATCAATTTATATACTTTACCTAAATAAAAATACATTTAGAATATATTACTTTACAAAATCCAACTATAAATATAAGTATTATTTCATCTTATATACATATAACATTTTTTCTCCACTTTTAAAAAAAATGAAAATAAGAGAAAAAAGAAGAAGATCAAAATATGGTTCCCTTACATGTATATATCTCGACGTGAGGGAGATGTGTTAGAGATCCCATAAGGACTAGAGATAAGACAATTTCATAGTATATAAGTGAGTACAAACCCCGCCTTATAAACCAATTTTGTTGTTGAGTTAAGCTTAAAATTCATTTCTTATCAAAGAGAAAGGAATAATGTTTCTTTTAGAGAACTAAGTTTCATAGATGATATATTCTCATGAACTTTCTAAAATGTATTGTATGCCAACTTTGGTCCATCAATTGCAAATCTTTGTTTTGTACTAATTTCAAACAAAGTCAATCTTTCTTTTAAAAAGACTTGACGAAGCTTTCGATTCATTTGAAAAAACAATTTTTTTATTCTTGACAATAATAGATGAAACATCTTAAATGAACTTAATCATAATGTTTGACATATAATACTTGTGTTGTTTAAAATCAAAGCAAGTAATTAAAAACATAATCAGATACGTCTTAAAGATTCAATCAAAATCATTCTTAGAAATAATGAGCACTTATGTATTGAAATAAACTAATTTAGAAATATTTTGTATAAAAAGGTATATATTCTTACAACGATCATATTAAAAACTCAAAATAGAGACAAAATGAAATAAGAAAATATTTAAACTATGTTTAAATCTTATTATTGCTATATTTGCTATGGGTTTGAATTTTTTTTTTCAAATAGAAGCCAAAATCTCTTTTAGATCAAGATTTCTATTTGAAGCTTTCGGTCAGTAGATTTCAAGAGATTTAATGCAAGATCAACTTACCATATTATCATATCTTAACATATTTGATGAATCAACAATCATCTTCAAAGACGAATAAGAAGGCATCAAGATCAAGATAAATAGCAAAAGGTACAACAAAAAATTAAAAGTGCTATACAACCTTCCAATAGTCATTAGATTTGAAGTGTTCTTTGTAACATCTTTTCAAATATTTATTTTGATAGCGTTTAGGCAAATATTAAGATCAATGTTGAATTAAAAAAAATAACAAACATAGCTCAAATTTAAGAAAGTCCAAGCATGTTTAAGAATGATAAACAAAAAAAGTGGGGTGCAGTTAAACAATTAGATGATGAATTTGATGGTGGAATTTGAAGACACGCACTAACATAATCAACATCAATAACTTTAGAACATAAAATATCGTGCTGCAAACCAAACTAATTTGTATTTTTGATGTTATCCTTTTGTAATGCCAACTTTATTTGGACAATAATGATATCACTTGGAAACTAAGTTACTAATTTATTACACTTTGCACTGAACTGATTTGGTTTTACAACCCTAATTCAACCAAACACTCTTGCTTTACTTTGACTCATCCAAATACAGAACCCTTTTCTTCATTTCACTAAACTTTTTGACTCAACATTTCCAACAAGCTCGCCACACGCTTCGTTAGGCATACATACCCATCGTACTAACCATAACCTACCATTTTATACTTTTCTCTTTGCAACCTTACCATCATTTTTGTTTGTGTTTTAGCTGTTTTTTTTTTTTTTTGCTGTTACTTTTACTGGTGTAAAGTATAAATAGTTGAAGAATTTGATTAGTGGGTCTCCTATTTCAACCACATTTTTTATGAGCATCTTTGATGAGTTTCTCCATCACAATTTCAACAGATAGATATGAATGAAAAAGAAATTAACTTAATCATAACTTGAAATAAATTATGTTAGAGAAATTCTAAAAAAAAACATCTTATACGTAAGTTAATTTTAACTTTTGTAGAGTAATTTCATTTTTAATTTTTTCCCTAGAGAAACTAGTTCAAACAAATCTTATATTTGAAAGTGTTAGATATGAATAAATATGCACAAAAAAGATATTTGATGAAAAATAATTAAAATATAATTTTTATATCGATTTATTGAAACTTATCTGATATATAGAGTATAATATCTCATAATATAAAAGAAAAAATAAAACCTAATATGTTATTATAATACATAAATATTTGACAATAATACAAAAAAAAATATGATATCTCCATCAATAAAATTAAATCAAATCAGTATCTGTGACTGAAACAAAACTAGAATATGTAAACTTAATTGGTCTTATAGATCGGTTTTCTTTCCTTTACCTTTATTATTCCTTCTTCAAAGTGATACACTAGGATTCATAAATATAAACCCTAAACCCGAAATTCATTATTAAAATGAATATATTTTACATTTTCTACAATTCTCCCTATCCTTATTTGTTAAATATATTTTCTTAACTTAGATAAAACATACACGTATTAATTACAAAATTTCAGAATATAAGGTGAAATATATTATAACCCATAAAATTATAACTTTTAAGTAATTTATATAAACCTTTACACAAATTTCTTGTTTAAGAAAATTAAATAAAATGTAAAATAGAAATTGTTACCTCGATACACGACTACAGTTCAAGTCTTCCAGAAGGTATTTCTAGATTTGGCATTTTCTAGATTCGGTATTCTGAAACACTCATTCTGAAATTTTTTTCATATTCTGGATTGAGTATTCCAGAAATAAGGAGGTATAGAAATTTTTATTATTTTCTTAATCAAAGGTAAAAAAACTACCACTTTTGTGGAGGTGGAAAAAAATGGGTGCAGGAAGTAGCAGGTCGAGTTGCCTAAGATCTGTTGATAAATTAATGAATAAAATGATAAACAAAACTTTTATTATATGTACATTCTCTGACTAACAAGAGCAAGTTATTTTATTTATCTGCAATACAGTGGAATTTAAGCTATTTAAACTATACAAATGCTATAAAGGGTACCAAACAATTTTCATCAAACACATGGAAGTGCTAAACAGAGAAATGAATAATAAAAATACATAATATAATAACAGTGTAAACATGATATACAATCCAACAAGATCAAGACATGGTTAAGTTATTTATTTCTAAATTTTGAAATATAGAGAGATTTGGTTTGCAAAAGATGCACTTTATAACATAAACTATGTAAGGAAATTTTAAAGCTGCTATACAGTGGACACTAATGACTACAGTTGTCCCATTTTGTATTTGAATCATGTCAACCTTCACTTGATATCAGAGAATATAGAGTCAAGCATGAGAAGTTGTTCCATTTTTCTCCAATTCTCTCTGTCTGGCCCTCTCCATCTTCCTCTTTCTCCATTCCTCTAAAGCTGAAAACAAAATCATCACAGGAAATAAATTCCAATGCCAACATAAATTTTGTTGGAATGATTCTTTAAACAAAAGGTTTAGATATACTGTGTTTCTTCCCTGTGAAACCAATCTACATTATACAGCAGATGTGTTGATGTTAAGCTAAAGATTAGGAAATGTAAAAAGGAATAAACCCCTAAATTTTAGTTGCAAATCAGATCCTATAAATAGGTAGACAACATTCTCCTAAGGATAACTACCTAATAATTAGAAATCAATCATCCTAATTTTTTAGAAAATGTAACTAATAATTTTTTACAAATCTGTAACAGTTGATTACATTCTAACACGGTCAATCTTGCATGCTTCATCCTATACTATCATGTTGAATAGGACTGTGAACTATACCAATTGCTGATTAACAATCACTGTACAACTTCATAGGGACTTCAAGTGGAATAAATTAGGTCTCTTGGTATAAATTCTGCTTCGGCACTGCTCCTTGCATTGCAACAATAGTATGCTTTATAACTACTCCTTGCAACATGCTACTTACTTCTACATGTCACAACATTTCCCCACACTTTCATGCAATGTCCTGTAGTTGACTTTGTATCTTTCATAGACTGCCCAATCTGTATCAGCAAAATATTCAATCATCCAATCGTTCTTTTGGAACAGTAGACCCTTTCGAGGAGTAATGAAGAATCTGCTTTACAGCATCATATCTCTTGGTAGGATAATCCATAAATTGACTCACTGCAGTTACACTAAGAGTAATTTCTGGTTTACTAAGAGATAGGTAGATTAATTTTCCTACGAATTGATGGTAGGATTCCTTCTCCAAAGGAGAGTCTTCTTCATTTAAGTTTATTTTCCAATTTCTGTGTAGAGGCCCAAAAAATAATATTAAGTATCGAAGGTCCTTTAATTTGAATGCTGCTTGAAGTTGATCATTAAGTCTCCCTATTCCTTGGGTATCATCAACATAAATAGTAAGGAGATTATTTAGTGATCAGTGCTCTCTAGGAGATTATTTTAGTCCATACAAGGACTTCAACTTGCACATAGTAGCAGATTATGTTTTCCTGAAAAGCCTCATAACAAGGTTAAATTAAGTGACCCATGCTCTAGGGGACAATTTTGGTCCATACAAGGACTTCCTCAATTTGCAAATAGTGCCAGATTTATGTTTTCCTTTAAAGTCGTTGAGCTGCGTATAAACTTCCTCCAAATTTCTATTTGGGGAGAATTCTTCAGATCCATTTGATGCAACTCCCAACGAAGGTTTTCAACACCAGAGATTAGGATTCTACTAGTTTAATTTTGCCATTGGTGCAAAGGTTTGGTCATAGTTAATACCATAAGTTTGGGTATAACCTTGAACTAATAGTTGTTCGCTAGACGTTGGTCATTTGCTAGATGTCTTGTGAGGAATCAATAGATGACCCAAGACTTGAAGGCATGCAACAAAAGCAATAGAAGTTTCATGATGTATTGTCAGATGACCCGATGCTAGAAGACTTGCTTAAGTGTTAGATGACTCGTCAAGAAGCAACAAACGCATGAAGTGTTAGACAACCATGATCTCAACAGATGAAAGGTACATTGGATGCTCAAGAAGATTGTCCACGAGTTTAAAAGAGTAGATTCACGTTCCTCAGAGAAGATTTTGACACACATAATTTTAAAGGGATTTCATCCTAACCACGTGTTATTTCATTAATCGGTTGTCATCATCTGTCCTTACTAATCAAGTATCTCACTTGGACTTTTTTCCTCATTCCCATATATATGTTCTTCCATCTGTATTAGGTTCTACATGTTTTGTACATAATCTCGTACCGGGTCAAGATAAACTTTCTCCTCGGTCATTGAAATGTTTCTTTCTCGGATATCATCATTCTCAAAAGGGGTATCAGTGTTTCTTTCCTGAACTCCATTGTTATTTTATTACTATTGATGTCTCTTTCTTTGAGATTGTCTTATATTATACACTTGTTCCTTTTAATTAGGATATATGTAGTCTGTTTCCCACTATGCCATACCTTGAGATGACAAGATTATAACACTTTCTCTCCTGTTTCCAAAGTGACACCGTGTGACTTTTCTTCTCTATTATAGCTATTTGTCCCTGGATTCTGTTTCAACTTCACAACAATAAAGCATTTCTACATGTTGATATTGACGAGAAAGTCTACATGGAGTAACCTTTTGGATTTATTGCTCAAAGCAGTTGTCTGATATGGAATGTCCCTATATGGTCTCATTCAATCACCTCATGCATGGTTTGGGCATTTTCAAACTATTATCTAGTAGTTTGGAATGATACGAAGTGATGTTGATCATTTTCTATTTTATTGACATTCTCCCCAAAGGATGTATGTACTTCATTATATATGTGGACGACATTGTTATCATAGGTATTGAAAGGAGGAAATTATCCACCTACAACAATATCTTGCTCAACAGTTACAAACAGAGATCTTAGACACTTAAGGTATTTCATCGGTATAGAAGTTGGATACTCCAAATTTGGTTGTATGTGAAAGAAAATACACTCTAGACATTTTAGAAGAAATAGGGATGTTAAGTTTGTGGACACATACTATAACTGACCAAGGAGAACCCTATTCTACGCGAGAGATACAAACGGTTAGTTGGTAAGCTAAATTATCCCATTCTAACTCGGCCTAACATTGCTTTTGCAATGATAGTAGTGAGTAAATCTTTAAACTCTCCTTATCAAGACCATTGAGATGCAATCATTGGAATCCTAAATTATATTAAGAATGTTCTTGACAAAGGCCTTATTTGTGAAAGTAAAATAAATATTCAAACTATTGGGTATTTTGACACTAAGGACGGTCACCAAGTGATAGGCGATTTACCACAAGTATTGTTTCCTTGTTGGAGGTAATTTAATACTATGGAGAACTAAAACAAAATGTTGTGACAAGATCAAATACAAAATAAGCATACAAAATGGCATTAATCACTTTGTGAGTTCATATGGCTAAACCAACTCCTTAAAGAGGTTAAATTTGAAGAAAATTTTTAAATGCACATTATAAGTTACAGCAAGCAACATTACATAATGTATCTAATCCTATCTTTCATGAGAGGATCGAACATATTGAGGCAGATTAGCATTTAAAGAAGAGAAAAAATGTAATATGGAAACATCACCTCTAAATTTGTCAACTCTAGTGAACAACTGACAAACAATCTGGAAGTCTCTAAGAAGACCAAGGATCAATCACATTTGAACCAAGCTGATCATATATGACTTATATACTCCAACTTGAGGAGGAGTATTATAATTATAAAAATCAGCACAAATCTTTTATAATCAAGAATATCCCTTATAATTTTTTAGAATCAAGAGTAGTCAGATTATATATGAATTATTAGGAATGTTTTTTATTTATTCTCGTATTAGATGATACCACATATCCTCTATTTATCTTACTGATTTCATTTTTTCAATATGAATAAAATACTCATGTCGTCTCAGAAACACATTGTTTCAGCTCAATAACTCTATTTCCTATAGTTTAACATCTTTAAACTCAAATCATGTCCGTGTCAAAAACAGTGTTAATGAAGGATCCTCACATAACTAACAAATGTTGTTCAATCACTATGATAATCCGAAATTCCAAATATAATAGAATTGAAATAACTATTAATACTCCATGGAAAACTTAACGAATAAATTATTTTTCTGACAAGTGACAATAGGGATATAATGAACATGCACATTTACTGAGTTTCTAGTGCATTTGCATACAAAAGCAAGTTATGATTGAGATAGGATTATAGGTTTGTCAGGAGAAAAGAGAAACACCTTTCAAGCTGGCAGCATCATTCAAGGAGTGGAAATCCTTTAACCTTTTAGACAGATCAACAGCAGCAGTCTGCTTTGTGTCTTTCTTCTGGGCTGTTTCTGGTTCAGTGTATACTTCCTGCTCAATCTCCCTCACCTAAAAGGAAGACATTCAGATTTATAGAAAAATATATTTTTTTAAAAATATATTTTTTTAAAAATATATATACCAGAAGTTGCAAGAGGAGATTACTGTGACAGTTGAGAAAAAAAATCTTGGCCTACGCCAAGTTTAAACTTTCCCTCACTACATAGGACATGAATTTTCCCAGATATGTATGCCTAGGGCTTACACACTGTGGAGATATATGATTGCAGTGGAAAAGTACGCAGCATACTGATATTTTGTCAGGCTATTGAAATATTGGGACTGCCAACTTTTCAAGGTAATTCAAGGCCAAACATGAAGAAGAAGACGACCATGATCTCTAACTTTTAAATATTAGAGTCAGGGCAATTTTAAGTTAATGACTAAACGAGTATCTGATTATAATGAACCTGATGATGCATATCACTGATGGCTGCATGTACTAACATGACCCATTGAAGAACTAAAAGTTTACAATTTATATTACTCTGGTGAAGCTATGTTCAGGAAAAACAGATTAACACAACAGAGAGCAATAAAGTGAATGACCTGGAATGAAGTCTCAACACTGTTTGATCACAAAAGCTAAAAGAGAAAATAAATGACCAAAAAGAGCAATTTGGCTGAAAGAATAAAAACTTGAGCATTGTCAAAGAAAATGAGTTTAAGAAAGTATATCTTAATTTGTGTTAACATTGGACATGAAAAGACAGAGAGATAAAGCTTTCAAGTGGCTAGTGAATAGAAAAATTGGTAGAGGGAAAAGGCTTTGTTTATAAATAATTTGAGAGATGACCTCCTCCCAGTTTTCCAACTAGAGAGTGAATTGAAAACCACAACAAAGTCGAGATTTGTTCCAGAACTTCTAAAATAAACTATCAATTTGTCACAAAGGAAAACGTCCACTCCCATCTTATCCACCCAAAATTCCACCTGAAACATGTTTAATTAGACTATGGTTAATTTTGTTTTATAAATGGTTAGGAGAGTCATGATATATGATTAGGAGTGTCACAATATTATTGAAATATTTAATGACGGTTAACTTTGATTTACAAGTAATTAACAATGTCAAAAGGTTATTGTCTATCACAAGTGGTTAACTATATATGTAAACATTTTAACTTTGCTTCGCAAGTGTGAAGAATAAAAAAGGGATGTAATTGCGTCAACTGTGATGAACAGTGTCAGGAGGTCACTGAAAAGTCTAATAGTAGTTAGCCTTGCCCCACAAGCCACAATCGGTTAATAATATTACGAAGTCATTGAAATCATTAATAATTATTAACTACATGTGAAACAAAATTAACTATATTTACATGCATCATTAGCTATATTTGCTGGATGAATCAAGTATACGTTTCCCAATGTACAAATATCACAGCTTGCCAGAAAAAAAAAATACATGGATTGTTATATTGTATATCCATCTATAAGTTATAATATTGGCATCTTCAACATGATTAATGTGCAACAACCATAGTAATAACAAATATAGTGAACAAAACTAATTCCAAACTCACTCTTTTTATCAGCTCCACAGGTAGCATGGCAAGTCGAATCTCTTCAGATTCCTTAATGTAACGGAGTTGAGCTGCAATTAAAAAATTGAAACTAATATTAGGAACATATGATTCAAGCAGGTTTAACAAAAACTTTCCAGTATATCCCTACCAGTCTATTATAGGTATTTCAAAAGTAGAATCAGTATCATTATAAGATAACAGTTTTGCTCAAAAGTTCAAAACTGAAATGATTTTGTAGAATGCTTTTGTTTTCTTTTATCCTTATGATCCTTCAGTAGCCGGGTTTTTGTCATCATAGATCACCAATCTGAACCCCGTATTCGATCATGTCATGTTTTTGTCTCACTTTTTATCTTATTATGAGTCAGAAGAAAGTCACTACCAATTACAGCAACACAAATTATTATTTATGGACTCCACCAAACCTGGTTTTGTGTCTTTCTTTCTCATAACATGCAACGGTTCAAATCCAAACCCATCTCACAGAATTCAGACACTAACCACAAGTTCAAACATCCATCACTTAAGGACCACCAACAAAGATAATATGAGAAAACTATGAACAACACTCATATTTTTCTGGACAATAAGCAAATAAAGCATGACAACCACTTGGCAAGAAATCCATCATCTGATTTTAAACACCGGTACATTACACAACCATGACAGCTCAAACTCACAATTCTAAGGCATAAGAACCACCACATACAAAAATCATAAATTGTTAAGAATGCCCCAAATCACAGTCTAACAAAAATAATAAATTCAAAAATCATACGAACAAAAAAACTCACACCACCCCCTTTCCCCTTAATCCAATCAATCACACAAAAAGCAACAATCTTTAGGACATGATCAGCGAAATCAACAATTACCCATACCCAATTCAACTACAAGGTTACAAATTTCCACAAAAAAGAGAAAAAATAGACAGAAACGACTAGCCTGAGTAGGAATTTGCATAGGAGAATTTGTTGCGGGTGTAGGCAGAGGTGAAAAAAGTATGAAGCAAGAAGATTGCAGTTATTACGTTGAGGAAACACACCATCATGGTTGCACTCCTGAAGGAGAATCTGATCCTCCACCATTGCTGCACCTCCATGTTTTTTTTTCTATGAACTTCAAACACACTTTGATTATTTTGAGTTGAGTTATAACAACAATGACTTTTTATTTGCTAAATTCAAGCAGTGGGACCTCAAAGTGACTTCACATTTTCCCTTGGGAAAGGAAAGGAAAAGGGTATCAACTAATAGCATCTTTAATGGCAGTTTTTTTAGTTTATTTTATAATATATTATTTGTTTAGGTATATAATATAGAGGATATTTTGAAAATAAGCTTTGTATCTCGTACAAAATAGATTGCTAAAAACATGAAATTAATATTTTAATTTTAAAGCAAACTTAGTATAAATGAAAAGAAAATTAGATGTCTTTTTCCTTCTTTATCTTTCAGTTAAATTAAAATCAGTTTTTTTTTTCAAAATTTTAAACTACTTTGATTTTTATTTTTAAAAATAATTTTAACCAAATTTTATTAACTTTATTTTACATTTTAAAGATATTTCTAAATTAATATTAAAAAATATAAAAAACACATTTAAACATAAAAAAACTTAATAAAATTTAGTTAAAAAAATTAAATTTACATATTTATAAAAATAAAAAACTAAATTAGAACAAAACAAGCTAATTTCAATTTTTACAATAAATTAAAAAAAAATCATATTTAACTCATAATAAAAATTATGAACTGCTTGTTTTTTTATTAATAGAATAACTTCATATAAAAATGTATAAATCGTTTAAAACATTTTAATGTAAAACAAAAATATTTATTGTAAATATCTAAAATTAATAATATTGGAGATGCTGCAATTTGACTTTTTTGGTTTGTCCTTTAAATAAATGCAGTTATAGTAACCTGTAATAGTCAATTTTCTTGACGAAATTCGCGGAGTACGTATGGTTTAAATGCAAATTACTGTTTAAATAAACAAAAGTTTAGATGAAAATTGAAGTGGATTTCAAATATTAAAAATTAAACTAATAATAAAAATACTTTTAAATTCTATATGTAATAGAGTAATCCAATTTCCTTTACCAGCTAAGCTAAGACAGTTAGTCTAAACGAAACTTTAAAATATCATGTGCAATTTTGATGTGCTCTTGGTATCACGTCTTATTTTCCTAAAATATAAATAATGAAATAAAGTTGTTTATTTAGCTAATTAAATTGTTTAATTGGGTTTAGACAATAAAACAAGAATGTTTTATAAAAGTAAAATAAAGGTTCCGTAAAAGATGTGGAAGAAAAGTTAGGTGTGAATTAATTGGATTTGGATTTCCGAAGTTCAACTCTAAGTTACTCATGAATATAATAAATAGAAATTAACTATTCACCCTTATTACAATACACTTAGTTTATAAGGTTTGAAGATAAGCTTCTTAATTTGTTGCAAGCATTATGAATAAAATTTCAAGCACTAAAATCCGTGTAAATTTATTATGCAACTATTTAATCGGAATAAAAAAATTAATTATAGAAGTTTTGAATGAGAAGTTAAAACAAAAGCAACATTTTCAATCATTAAACGAATAAAGTGTAAATATTTTTTTTTAATATAGATTGATTAAGGACTCGTGGAAGTAAGATGAAATACATAAATAAAAGTAAAATAATAATAAATTATAATTAAATTAGAAAATAAAAAGTGAAATAAGAATTTTTGGGTTTTACAAACCAAATAATAAAAATTATTCAAATCACCAAAATTTTACAAATTAAAGAATATATAACTTGAGAACATAGAAAATAGTAGTTTAGAATAGATAAATGTTTAAAATAATAAAATTTTATTGTTAAATTATTAAATTACTTAAGTATAAATAAAAAAATCTAAAAATGAGTTTCATTAGTTATAAACACTTGAAAATTATTTCTTTATTTCTCTCTACCCCTCTCTAGATTTCTCACTCATGTGTTCATCTGTCTGACGATCAAAGACCGCTAGGGGATCCCTAATGCGCGCTCTCTAATTTTGTCCGATCAATTTTTTCAACAGAGTAAGTTGATATTTACTCTTAACTCTTGTTTAATTGAATCTTATGTGCATGTGAGAAATCTTCTCTCAACATGTGTCATTTGAGTTTTTCTCATGATTCTCTATTGATCAGTGATTCTGACGACGTCCTCTGATCATGTTATTATTGTTCTTAGGTTGAATTCTGGTTTTTGTTAAGTTTAAAAAGGGGTTGATACTCGAGTTAGGTTGTCTACATTGTTTCACAAGTAAGGGAAGTTAGTTATGTCTTTTTAAAACTAATGGATGATAGAATTATGAAATGAATGTTTATTCTGCAGTGCAATATTAATTCTAAATTGAGAAATGTTGTTTTGAGGTGCAATATCTTTATTTCTGATCATACATTTGGGTTTGTGCATTGTTTGTGTAAACAAGTGTTTTGAGGTGCAATTATAGTTTGAGGGAGTTAGTGTCAAAAGTGAAGGAAGCAAATCAATAAGTTCTACATGTGCCTAGTGGATTTTCCACGACCTGTGGATTTGGCTTCAAAGATGCAAGATACAAAACAACAAGTTCCACAATTGTCTGGTGGATTTTTTTTCATGACTTGTAGATTTGACTTCAAAAATGCAGGATTCAAAACAGCGAGTTCGACAAGTGCCTGGTGGATTTTTCCACGACATGTGGATTTGGCTCTAGAATATAGAAGCAAACTAGTGAGTTTCACATGTGACTTGTGGATTTTTCAATGAGCAATTTTAATATTATGTGGACTAACAAAGATTTAGAAGAAAAACAAAAAGGAAAGAAAGGGGGAAGCAATTATGAGAGAGAGGTAACCACCTTAGTAAAAGGAGGAAACATGGAGAGATAGGAGGGAGGAAAAAAGACTACACGAGGGGCTCTCTTCATCATCTTCTTCTTCTTCACCTTCGTCATTCTCTTCTTCCGTTAGTTTTAGTTTTTTCATTATGCAAAACTAATTTCCCTTTTTGTTGGAGGATTGATGTAAGACTCCGAATTATAGTTCATACTCTTTACATTTGATGTTTTGTTAATGTTATTTATCTTAGTGTTCTGTTTATGATTTTATTGTTTATTCTATGAGCAATTTCATAATTGGAAATTTGGAGATTGTTTGCAATTATAAATAGAACATGTTAGGTTTTATCACAATTGGGAAATTGGATATAACTAATTAGTTTGTAATAGAGATGATTATTGATTTTTCATGATTCTATTGAATTTTTGTAAATTGACCTAAGGGATTGGAGGTTCAAATTCAATGAATAGATTTTACCTACTAAGGGATTAGGGGTAAAACACCTTTGAGTAAACTCAAGTAGATGATTACATTGCTTGCATCAATTGAAAAGGAGTAGAATTCTAGAGGAAAAGAGTACAAAATCAATCCTCTAACATTTCTTATATTGATTAATTTTTTTGTTATAATTCTATGCTTACCATTCTATTGAATCTCATTTGCTCAAAATTATGTAAATTGAGAATCTAGTATTCAACGAGTCAATCTCAGAGGACAATATTTTATTACTACGTTAACAATTGGTATACTTGCCAAACGTTTATCAAAACACCGAGATTCTACAAGAACAAAAGAGAAGGGGATGATCTTAGACGCTCCAGCAAAATTATGAAAGCTACATAATTTTTGGTTGATTATCACCAAAAGATCAACAATTCTATCAATTTTGAAAATGGTGATTTGAATGGTAACATTACATCTCCTATTTCATTTGTTTTGCCTTATGATATATTACCTAACAAACACTTATATTACACCATGACTATTTCTTCTCACAACGATCCTTAAACTTATCATGAAGCCTTCAAACATCCTGAATTGATTTGCTATGAAAATAGAAATTCAAGCTCTTCAACACAACAAAATATGGCATTTAACAGATCTATCACATGATAAGATATTAATCGATATGAAATTAAATATAAATTGGATGGTTTGATTAAGAGATACAAAGTCAGGCTTGTGGCAAAAGCTACATGCAAATTAAAGATTTAGACTATTTGGATACCTTTTCACCAATTGAATTGACCATTTTTTGACTTGTTTTAGCTCGGGTTGCCACACATCACTAGTATTTACACCAACTGGATATTGACAATGCATTTCTACATCGAGATATTGAAGAAGTATATGTTGTTCATCCTCCTAGTCTTAATCTATTTCAGTAGAATTAGGTTTGCAAGTTAACTTAATCATTGTACGGGTTAAAGAAAACTATTAGACAATAGTTTACTAAAATTTCTCTTTTCCTTTTTTTCAGCTAGTTTCATTCAATCAAAATATAACAATTCCCCTTTTTATTAAAAAGACACTTATTGTCTTCATAGTTTTTGTTTGTGTATATAAATGATATTATCCTATACCGAAGAAACAAAACAGCTCCTCAAGAACACCTTCAAAATCAAATACATTGAAAAATTAAGTAATTACTCGGTCCAAGAAAGAAATCCACTTTTGCAAAAGAAAGTATGTCTAGGATATCTTGGTTGATATGACAATGCTTGCTAGCAAGCCTTCTACTCTCTTTCCAAGGACATTAAGTTGTTGTTTAGTTCTAATGCTCCTTTTCAAGATGCAAACTCCTACCAAAAACTTATAGGGAGATTTATGTATCTCATCAATAATTGACCTAATTTTTGCTTTACCATTTTTCTTCTTAATCAGTTTCTTCAAGCTCCTACAATACATCATCATCAAGCTATTCAACATGTTCTTCGTACATCAAATCCAATCCTTCACAAGGTCTTTTCTTTGTTTCAAATGCAAAAGTTCAATTGAAAGGATTTAGTGATTCAGTACTCTATATTTCTTGAAAGTAAAAAAACGTACCATGGTTTCTCACTCTTCTTCATTAGTGGAGTATCGAACTCTAACTACCATCAATTATGCATAATAATAGATAAGTTATCTTTTTTAAGATCTTCAAACCGTTGCTAGATTCGTTTTATACTGCAAAAACCAAACAACTTATATAGCTCACAATATGAATTTTCATATGAAAGAACTAAGCACAATAATATAGATTCTCTTCTGGTACATGACAAACTACAAACTAATTTCTTCTCTCTCTAACCCATACAATTTCACGACAAGTTTGCAAACATACTTACCAAAACTCTTGGTCAATTTTTCTTTCCAAAAATTATATCCATGTTTGGAATAATAAGTATACATTACACTTTTTATAAGTGTTAACCAATAACAATTTTTCTTTCCTTCCTCTTAATTTGACTTTGAATATACTTTTAGTTTTCATATACACCAAAAGGAGTATTTTTTTAGTTTTAAAATTCTTATATTTGTATAACCTTGTGCTTTCGTTATTATGCAATTATCAAGAACCATGTAACAGACAGAAAACTCTGGCAGGTTTTAAGGATGAGATATCATATTCTATAAAAACCGATATTCAAATTTTACACTGTATTATCTAAATTTTCCTCATAAATAAGCATGATTTAGGCAGTAATCTAAATTTAACAGTAACAAACTGTTATGTATCTCATTTCCATTGAAAACTTTTTAAATGCTTGAATTTTATAAATAATTTAGATGTTGAGACAATTACAAAACTTATTCCATTCTCTTTATAAATAGTAAATATAAATAGTATTTTAAATTTTATTATAAATATTTTTTTCTTTATTTTGTAGGGATTTTAATTTAAAAATAATTAATTTAAAAGAAAATTTAAATAGAAAAACAGTTAAATTTAACTAAACAGTTACTTAAAAATAAAATGATAAAATAATAATTTAATTTTAAAATAAATAGTTATTTATTGAAAAGTAAAAAAAAAAATGTGAAAAAAAAAAATCCCTGATAGAGACCTCGTGCATCACACAGACCCTCTCTTTAGTTTATTTATTAATTAATTTCACTCAGAATATGTTCCTAGGATTTGTGAGAAAAAAACAGAGACACTCAATCAAAACAGGGTAATAAAGGATACAACCTCCACTGACTAGTTTTGTGTTCATCACAGCTTCAACATCGATAATCCATGGCTTCCTCTCTTCTCTCTCCATCATTCACTTCCTTCCTCCGCACCAAAGTTCGTTCTATGTTTCCCTTCTACGCTCCCAATATCCAAGCATCATCATCAATCACTTTCTTCTCTTTCTCGTGCTTCAAAAAGCTTCATTTTTCTCCACCCCTTTTGCTTAAATGTGTTAGCTTTGTCCCCTACTAACCCCTTTTTTCCTCTTTTGTTTTTTCTCTCAGAAGGATCTCTCTCTCTACGCATTCTCCTCTCAGAGATGCTTCAAAGCGGTTCCAAAGGGAATCCGTTGTTCTGTGGCGGCGCCTCAGCGCCAGCCTTCTACCACTGGATCAGTTGCGTTTTTCGGCACCCTTTTGGATTTTTGCTGTTGATTTTTAGTTTTTGTGTGTGATTTTGCTTGTGTTGATGTGTTTCAGGTGAGAACCGCAATGACGATGACTGAGAAGATATTGGCCAGAGCTTCTGAGAAGGCCCAACTGAGCCCTGGGGATAATGTTTGGGTTAATGTTGATATTTTGATGACGCATGATGTTTGTGGACCCGGTTCTATTGGGATTTTCAAGAAGGAGTTTGGTGAGGATGCTAAGGTGAGTCAGTGGCTTTGCTGGTTTCACTCAAGAGTGTCTTTTATGGGAGTTTTTTTATTTTTCTGATGGTTGTGGATTTGGTTGGGGTAGGTTCTTCATTGATTGTGCTGTTTGATTGGAAGTCCATTGGAATTTTGTGGACAGTTTGAAAAAAAGATGAGTTGTGAGGGTTGTTGAAGAAAGTAGGATTGGGGTCATGTGGTGAAATTGATTTTGAAGGACAATCTACGCCATGGATTCTGTTTATTGAATGTAGCTTTGTGCTTTCTGGGTGGGAACTTTGTCGGTTTAGAAGTCATGTGAGAGGTTCGAGCACTCTGTGTGCTGAAAAGGGATGTAAAATGATTATTACCTTTGCAAGTGGGAACTTCAAAATACATTTACTGGTTTGATGGTGCACTTGTTCAAGCCCATTACATGGTTGATTCTTTTACCTTGAAAGTTACCTTTGCAGGAAAATTGTCTTGCTTGTTCTTAGACTTATGTGGTTCATAGAGTGATTGTAATTTTTCTAGGTCTGGTTGGCAGTTAATCTCGTTACATTAGACCTAACTTTTGTGTTTTTTACATCTGTGATTTCCTGATTGTGTTTTTTACATCTGTGATTTCCTGATTGTGTTGTTCATTTGAAGGTTTGGGACCGTGAAAAGCTTGTAATAATACCTGATCACTATATATTCACAAGTGATGAACGTGCCAATCGCAATGTGGACATACTAAGAGATTTTTGCCATGAGCAAAATATAAAATATTTTTATGATATTAAGGATCTTAGTAATTTTAAGGTATGCATTTTTTTATATTTTCAATCTTTATTTGTCCGACTCAGTTCTTAAAATGCTTTGTAATGCGCAATGTCCAATAACATTGACTGTGATTATAAAAATACAGGCAAATCCAGACTATAAGGGTGTTTGCCATGTTGCTCTTGCACAGGAAGGTCATTGTAGGCCAGGAGAGGTTTGTTTAGTATAACAAGATAACTTTACTGTGGTGAAGTATTGTTCATTTGTTTGGTACAACTTTGTTTCCTGCTTTTCTAATTTCATTGATACCTGCAGGTTCTCTTAGGTACTGATTCCCACACATGTACTGCTGGAGCATTTGGTCAATTTGCTACTGGGATTGGAAATACTGATGCCGGTTTTGTGCTGGGAACTGGGAAGCTTTTGCTCAAGGTAGCTTCTGCTCAAGACTCACATCTCTTGGTTTTTAATAGAAGATATTCTGTAGAACCATTATATATATTTTTACCTTTATCATCAACTCCAGCTCAAGGTTTTATATTTGGTAGTTCTAGAATAAAAAGTTTAATGTGTTTTACTTTCTCTTTCCATGTCATTTTTCTCTTATTAGCTTGGCGTATTACTGATTGGAATTTACAACCAACTTTTGTTGTATCTCTTTCTTTTAACTGTTTATAATTTATAATATTCAATATTTGGAAGAACATATTATTTGGCTGCTCTGTATTTGGAGACTTATCTTCCCATTTCGAATGAAAAAGAATTGTATATACTACGAGATCAAAGCATAAAAAACAGAATAAATATTTCTTTGAATATTTTGGGACAAGAATAAAGATGGAATAGTACCTTTTTGTTTGATTTGTTAATAATAGAGATAGGGTGTTTGACAAAACTGGCTGATAAGTTCATAACTTAAAAGTTCTGAGCTGATAAGCTCATAACATAAAAGTTCTGAGCAGATAAGCTATTTTATTGGATTAGAAGTATTTGTTCCACTAGCTGATTGGTAAATGTAAAAATGTCATAAAAGGACATAACTACATAAGTTTTATTATATAAATCAAATTTGTGTTTTCTAGACAAAAATAATATTATGTAATTACAATTTTTGATTTGTTTTTTTAAAATAATCAAATTCTTTTTAAACTCTTTTGTGCTTATGTTTGTTTTCTAAAAGTTATATGTGATTTTTACATTTGGATATATTATTTTATTTAAACTAGTTAATCTAATGAGTATTAATCAATTTATTTTTTATTTACTTTCAGAAATTTATTTTTTTTATTTCTCATTTTAAACTATTTTTACATTGAGTTTCTTTGATATAATTTTCGTTGTGTAATTTTTCACATAATTTCATGTAATGAAGCATTAGTTACTTCGATTTATAATGAAAATTGATAATAATGGATAAAGAATTAAGGATAATGAAGAAATGTATTAGAATCTAAGGGATTGTAAAGAAAGAAAATTAAATAAGCTACATGATACAAGCTAGAAGCTAGATGAAATAGTTTGTATAGCTTATAAGTTAAAAACTCTTACAATAAGTTACTTTGAAATAACTTGTCAAACACTTTTGTTTGGTCAAACTAGCTTATAAGCTTGTTAACTTATTGGCTTTACTTGACACACTTATTTGCTTTTTCATAATATATTGTATTCAAAATGCAGGTGCCCCCAACTTTGAGATTTGTAATGGATGGAGAAATGCCTGATTATTTGCTTTCAAAGGATTTGATTCTGCAAGTAAGTTCCTTGATCCTGTACTTTTGTTTGGACATATGATAGTACTAGGTGATTGTGACTGTTTATTTTCATTTAGCAAATATAAAATTCACATTCTTACATTAGTGAATGACTTACCTTACAGATTATTGGTGAAATAAGTGTTGCTGGTGCTACATATAAAGCTATGGAGTTTGTCGGTACAACTGTTGAAAGTTTAACTGTAAGTATGTAGAGCAAGATGTTATGTTATGATTTAATACTAATAGTTCGTGTACTTGTATTTCCATCTTTTTGTTTTCTCTTTTTAATTACAGAACTGTTATATCGTTCCCAATTTGTTTCCTGTTCTGAAAGATTTTTTCAGAAAACAAAAAAGTCGTTTTCAACGTTTCTCTTACAAATATTAGAAAACAGAGAGACAATTTAAAAACAGTTGGTGGTTTTGTAATTAAAAAGCTATAACAGGAACCGGAAACACAAGTAAATGAGCATTATGTATTTCTTCAATCTATGAACTCTGGTTCTTTTGATTGTAATTGTTGTTTTGGTAATCTGTTTTTCTTGGATAGATGGAAGAACGGATGACATTGTGCAACATGGTTGTTGAAGCTGGTGGAAAGAATGGCGTTGTTCCTGCTGACAGCACTACATTTAAATATCTTGAGGTTTGTCCCACTGAGTAGATTCTCTGAAATTGATATTGTGCCTCTAACAAAAGATTTTAGTACTGTTTGGTCATTGTTAAATATGCCTTAGTATATTGTATCATAAAATAATTTCTTAGATAATCACTTTACAGTGGTTTCCATTTTTCATTAAATTTCCCAATTTCTTTCATTGGTGTGTATTGCCTCATCATTAACCATATCAATTTAATGTCCTATTATGTGGAGTCTCCTTTCTATTTATTCTTCCCTATCTAAACCTGTTCTCTTAAGCATGACATCATCCTCCGTAACTTCTACAGTTAGCATTACACTATTGAGTTTTTTCAAAATTTGGAATTTCGTTTGTCAAATAAAATAGATAATTTTTATCAGAATGTTAAGATCCAATTGCACTGTATAGAGAGGGATTGAGTTCCACATTGGATGTATGGGATTTTAATGTGGGGTTTGCAAAACCTTGGGCTCCTCAACAATTGACCTTTGTTGTGCCATTGGTCTTAGTTGGGTGTTTCTTTGATTTTCCAGTTGTGAGTTTGGTGTGCTAGTCATCTTCCCATTCCCACTGATAATCATACCTGCATGAAGTTTCTCTTCCCGATAATGATCATTCTATTGGTAACTTAAGTTGGCTATGACTTATGGCGCTGCAAGATTTAATTTCCAAGATCACTAGGTCTCTGCTTTCTTCTTGTTTTTTCTTTTTTATTGGTTTGATTCCACTTATTAATCTTGTCATCTGAATTACATCTCATTCAGTTTGGCTGTATTGACATAATGGGTGGCTATGTATAGTGTCAAGTCAAGTAAATTATGCTTTCCCTTTGCATACTGTCTTTTATAGTATTGGTTTTAAAATTGTTTCCATTTCTTTTTTCAGGGCAAGACATCTCTGCCATATGAGCCTGTTTATAGTGACCAGAAAGCAGGGTAGGTCTAGTTTTCTAAATTATTGTTTTTCCTGGTTTTATTCAGTGTTGGGAAAACTCAATGCTTTTGTATAACTTTGTATTCAATATGTTATTTTTTATCTGTTGAAATATAAAATCCAGAGTCAATATAAATATACACTGAGAATGAATATCAAATATTATGCATTTACTGTAGATCTATTTCATTTGAGTTATTAAAATAATGTAGACTGACTTGTAGTGGGAACTTGGGTATTATGGGGTACTTAAGTCCCTCATTGAGTAGTATGGATGCTTGGTAGAGCATATAAGTGTCTGGTAATGCTCGTTTAATAGCTAGCTTTTGACGGTGGGTTCTCCTAGTGATTGGATACTAATCAATTTGATATTAGTTATTTGAGAAACTGCATATCCTGTAATTATGATACCAAAGCAATATTTCTATATAAACCAGATTTGGTGTGTAGTTGAGACACATGGTTTTCTAGCCAGTTCGTGTTTCTTTCACTCTTTTTCAACATGGTAAGGAAAAATTTATGGTGTTGCTTCATAACAACTTTTCAATGTGGGTATGGTATAGTTACGAATTCTCTTACTCTTCTTCCATCATTAAGCTAATTAAAGCTTAAAAAGGAGTATGAGTAAAGGAATCGATATTAACTTTGTGGGAAGAACAACTTTGGATTTTATATTTACTTCTGGGGATTTTATGAAGAAAATGTTTCATTTTATGAGGATGATATGGTACTATTGAAGGAAGTATAAGATTGACTATTTGCTATCCTTATGTTTTGGTGTTTTATGATTATGATAGCTGCTTCCTGGCAATTTTATATTGAAATTGGCATGCTATAAAGATCTAATTGCAATCAGCCCATTGGATTCTCAAGTTACATATGGGTTTAATTTATCAAACCAAGCTTTGATGCATGAATTTTGCTTGTTAACAATCTTAGAACTACTTATATACTATAATATGATTATTTCCCTAATCGATGTGTGATCTTCAACATAGTCCATTATATTGAGGAATGAGAGTTTAGATATCTGTTGGTGGTTCGATAATTAGTTTAATAGCTAGTTTAATAGTGGGTGACACAATAAGTTTAATAAACTTGGTCAGAATATGTTCTTGTACCATTTTAGAAAGTGGATTTTAAGTCTAATTCAACCTGTTTATAGGTGAGGTTTGTATCTATTTATGTACTATAACATGATCATATCTCCATGTGGGATATCCAGCAAACAATTTTAACTTCCCTTATAAACTAAACTTGGGGAAGGAAAAAATTGTATAATAATTTTACTGGAGAAAAACTTCATTTAGCTGTAGAACTAGTATTCATTGGTAATCAATTTTATCCATTAGTAACATTTTTTTCTTGTTGCCTTCTAGATTCCTCTCAGAGTATAGATTTGATGTCTCGAAGTTGGAGCCTGTGGTGGCCAAGGTTAGTCATTTGTTTTCATTTCCAGTGAGGTTTTTTGTTGTGTTTATTTTCTATGCATTTGTGTTGTTATTATATGATGCTGCCCCTAGTTTCCTTGGCTAATATTATACTTATAAATGTTGCAGCCTCATTCTCCAGATAACCGTGCTTTGGCAAGAGAGTGCAAGGATGTGAAAATTAACAGAGTATACATAGGATCTTGTACAGGTGGGAAAACAGAGGATTTCATGGCTGCAGCAAAAGTTTTTCTGGCATCAGTAAGCATCATATTTTCCTATTGCATATCTATAATCTGTCATAGAAGATGTTAAATTATGATAAGATATTACTGGAAGCTTTTCTAGCTGAATCCTAGACTTTTTTTAACTATTTTAAGTACTTTTATTTTCATTTCCAACATGAATCCTACAACTACTTCCCCTAACTTAGAACATGTCTGAATCTGCAGGGTAAAAAGGTCAAAGTCCCCACGTTTCTTGTGCCTGCTACCCAAAAGGTCTGAAAAAGAGCTCATGTTTGTATATTTTCATATCAGTTGATGTACAGTTATTAATAAAGTTCTATTGGGAAATCATGTTAAATGACTACTTTCCAACTTGTACCTATTGATGAGATTTCAGGTTTGGATGGACATATACAGCATCCCAGTTCCTGGATCTGGTGGTAAGACTTGCTCACAGATATTTGAAGAAGCTGGGTGTGACACACCAGCTAGTCCTAGTTGTGGTGCTTGTTTGGGTGGCCCAAAAGATACTTATGCACGCATGAATGAACCTCAGGCAAGTTCCCTACTTCTTCCCCACCATCTTGCAATTGACAAGTGTAGTTCTACCTCTCTCTGTTACATTTATCCTTATTACATTGATGGAATTGAAAATTTTGGCACTGACCTGTCTTGGCACTGAATCGAGCGAATCATCATGTGAACTGTGCAATACTAACTACAATGTTACAAATAATTTGTAATTTTTATGTTACAATCGATTGACAGATGACATTTAGCTTAAAATCTGTAATTTGTAAAAGAAAACAAAATTCCTTAAAAGTAGGAACTTGTTTCTGGCTTGAAAATAATGAAGAAAGTTGGGTGAGAATATAAAGTTAGGGCTGTCTGACACAACTTTTTTAAAATTTTCATTTCATTAAGATTAGAAGCCTCTCTAATCAGCTTTAGTAGAATATCTATTTTGGTCTTTCTCGGTTACAAAAGGGTATTTTATAAAAAAAAAAAAATCTTTTCTAGATTGTATTCGACACAGTATCAGTCAGAGAAGCCTAAAATGGTTAGGCTAAAATATACTTAATTTTTATGGTGGTTATCTAGTACATGCAATGCCATCATATAATATCTTGAAGTTCTATATATTTTTGTAGATTATAAAGCCATGTGCTTCTGAATATTCAAGCAAGTGACACTGTTATGTTTATACCCTGTGATTAAATGGTTTCTCCTTTCTCATATGATTGCATTTACATGCTTTCTACCCAAGTGATGGTATTGAGAATCTGAATAATTCACCCCATTGCTTACATTCTGGTTGTGCAGGTTTGTGTTTCAACTACAAATAGGAACTTCCCTGGCCGAATGGGACACAAGGAAGGTCAAATATATTTGGCTTCGCCATATACAGCTGCTGCATCTGCATTGACTGGTTATGTTACTGATCCTAGGGAGTTTTTGCAATAGAATGTTGTTACACCTCATTCTATTATACACTTTGGTTAGTTATGTATTCTCTAGCCACGAGGTAATACCAGCCAGATGACAAATCCATTAGTATTTTTTGCCTGAAGAAATTTTATGTAACTTCTATGAAATTGGCACTGTGTTAGATGTCAGAAGATTGACTCATCTTGTGCTTGTTGAGTGAGTATAGCAATGACAGTTGTTGTTGCAGCTACTAGAATGACTGATTTCATATGGATTTTCTTGTCAATCCAGCTTTTAGTAACTCTTTTCTGTTTGTTCCAAGTTTATCTTGATAGCCATTCATATATATAAACATATAAGTTCAAATTTTAGATTTACTAAATTAAAAGTTTGTTCCTGAAAGTAGAAGCTCCTTTTATTAAGCTTTTATTAAAGTTTCATCTTTGGAATGTTCACTCGACAGAACGATTCTGAATGGTATTTTTTTTTTCAATTAGAATTTCATAAGTAATATGAGAAGAAAGGAAATCATTAAGTGAAACTTCTACTTTGATTGGAGAACAATCTATCTAAGTTTTGTTCTATTTGAGTTTTCTTTTATTAATTGATTCAAATGCTACCTGATTAGGACCACCGTTTTTTGATACGATATTATTATAAATCACCTTTTGCTTTCTTAACAAAATATCCACCACCCTCAAAATCCAAAAGTAATCACCATCATCAAACATCTAAAAATGCATTCTACAACATCAGTAAACAAAGATCATATGATTTGCAACGTGAAATTCATTAGAAACACAATGGAGTACAAAAGAATCAGGTTAAAGTACAATGAATAAAGAAGATAAAGTTTACTCAATTCTCACATAATTTTCTTATCTCCATGTTCGACCAGTCATGCATGCATGCACCCCTCAATACGCCTCCTCTTCTGACAGAAAGCTTTCATTGTCCACTGCTTGAACCCGCCTCCGGCGATGCTTCTTGCTGCCGCCACCAGCACCGCAAACAATGGAGCACTCAACTCCACATATTACACTGAAGCAAGAGAACAACCCATCTCCTTGCCTTCGTGAAGGTTTCCCTTTTCTGCTCACACCCGACACATTGGACTCCGTCTGCCACCTCTCCACCTTAGGTGGCAGGCCCTCTCCGCCGTCGTCATCAAAGCTCCACCCTTCCACCGTAGAATTCTCCCCCTCCTCCATTGGCATCGGTAGTCTTGCCACCACCTCTGCCACCTCCGAAGCTGACGGACCCAATTCAGAGTCCGTCATAAAAGGACGACAACCCAAGTTCGACCGGTACGGGGTTCCATATTCCATTGTCGTGTCTGCAATCGCAAACGCATGCAATGGGGTTGCTCTCACACTACCCACATAATTATAAGACTTCGCTGCAAAGGGAGAGTTTTGAAACTCGCGCTTGGGCGTGGACTTTACAGGGTAATCAACATTTGGTGATTCATGGCCTCTCACTTTAGTCTTCTTTCTACCCAATTTGCCATCTTTTGGGGCACTCTTCATGAATGTGGCACTCAATATGGAGCTAGCTTTCTTCTTACTCTTCTTGGAGCTTATTTCTGAAGCGAGAATTTGGGAACTTGCTCTCCCCCTTTTGGTTTTGGCTTGAGGCTCGGGAACTATGACTTCTGAGGCAAGCATTGAGCTGCAATCACTTTTTGAGCGTCGAAGCTCTGGTTTGGGTTGGCGTTTTGGTTGATCATGATCATCTTGACTGTATCCAACAATTGGGGAGTTTTGCATGTAAAGAGGCATGCTGCGCATGGAACTGTCGATTCTAGCAGCACCAATGTTCAAAATTCCTTTGGGGCGACCAGAGGGTCTTTGAACTTGAAGCCCCATGAATCTCATTCCTGTGGGTGTGTAAGTGTTTCTTTGGGGTTGAGGTTGTGAAGTTGGTGGAAAAAGGTCACCGGAGAGAACCTGAGCAGTGCCCACATGAATGTCTCGAAACCAATGAAGAGCGTAAATGTCAATGGTGATCACTGACTTATCATCATACAGAAAGTCTTCATCAATTCGAAAGACAAACTTGTCATTCCAAGTTGGGTTGGTTCCGCCGTGAGAATCAACCCGGGTGGAAAGTTTGCGATCTGGGTCGATCCATGCCACTGCATAGGTTCTCATTGAACGACCTGCAGGAGCCAAGTCTTGTGCAGATATGACATTGAGTTCTAGGAGTTGGAAACATGCTAAAACGTTGGACATGATCGCACTGTCAGCAAGAAGAATGAAATCGCATCAACAAAATGAATGAGATTGGTTTAAGTTGGTGAAAATATAATTGAAATCAAAGTATTTGTGGTTGAGTTTGTCACAAGGGTTCTTTGGTTTCAATGCTTTTTGGAAAGAAAGAAGATGGTGAATAAGATTCGTGAAGGTGCATGGAGAAGAAATAAGCGATTTGTGAATAAGGGAGAACAATTTTGTTGCACTAACCACAGCAAATCACAATGGTGTTCGAAAGTTTTACAACCTTAATTTGTTCCCTTTTTTAGGAATCGTGATGTGGAAATTTTTGTTCTTATGATTTCGGTCTATATCAGGATTAGTTTGTTGGTAAAAGGTATTTTGTAGGACTTGAAATTTGTGTTATTACAAATCATGCTTACGTGTTTAAAAATGTCACAAGACTTGGTTCGTGTTTAACAGTGTTATTGTGACATATATAGTAAATGTCTATGTACAACTGACTTTATTGGTTAGCAACATAGTTGGCTCAGAGATGGCAAAAATGATGATAGTTTAAGATGATATATAATATATATATATATATATATATATATATATATATATATATATATATATATATATATATATATAGAGAGAGAGAGAGAGAGAGAGAGAAAACTTATTGTGGTAATATTAAATCTTAATACTAATTTTGATACTAGTTTCTATATAACTAGTATTACACCCGTCGTTTTTTTTCTTCTTTCAATTAAGAAACTTAATATATATATATATATATATATATATATATATATATATATATATATATATATATATATATATAT
>Ga0214544_1002073_pt1 | contig 42173 bp, 18 predicted proteins | sample CNSS3metaG_FD_160074 | JGI IMG/M metagenome (GOLD analysis project Ga0214544, IMG submission 160074) | Root nodule microbial communities from cowpea collected in UCLA plant growth center, Los Angeles, California, USA - CNSS3 | ecosystem: Host-associated > Plants > Roots > Nodule | place: USA...
ACATGATTAGGATAGAGGTGATCTTCAAAGCCAGGGGGTTGTGATACATACACTTCCTCATTTAAGAAACCATTCAAGAATGCACTTTTCACATCCATTTGAGAAAGTTTGAAATTACACATGCATGTATATGCTAACAATAGCCTCACAGCTTCTAACCTAGCCACAGGTGCATATGTTTCATCAAAATCAATGCCTTCCTCTTGATTATAACCTTTAGCAACTAGCCTAGCCTTATTCCTAACTATATTACCACTTTCATCCATTTTATTCCTGAACACCCATTTTCTACCAATCACATTCATTGCATCAATTTTAGGAACAAAAGACAACACATCATTCCTAGTGAACTGATTAAGTTCATCTTGCATAGCAATAACCCAATTACTATCACACAATGCATCATTCACATTCCGAGGTTCAATTTAAGAAACAAATGCAACATGTTGAAAGAATGCAAGCTTGCGTCAAGTGGATACTCCCTGTTCTATGTCACCAATTATGTTGTCCTTTGATAATCCTTTGGGTTCAATCCACTCCTTGGGTAAATTGTTGTCTGCAGCTTTTTCAGTCGACTGGATTTCCTTTTCAGCTGACTGATTTCCTGCAACAGATTCCAATTCTGCAGCAAATTTCTTTTTCAGTGTTGTTTCTTCTTCATCTGTAATCTTAGGCACATGATCTTGCAATTTTGGGTTAGTTTCATCAAATACAACATGCATAGACTCTTCAACAGTCATCAATCTCTTATTATAGACTCTATATGCATGACTTTGTGTAGCATAGCCTAGAAAAACACCTTCATCCGCTTTTGCATCAAACTTGCCAAGACTTTATTTGCCATTGTTTAAAAGAGACACATTAAGGCACACAAGACATCTAACCTATGTCATATAGCCTATAAACAATGTATAACACTAACACATTAGATTTAACATGCTATATACAGATTTAACACACTAAAACTTAATCTTCAAGAGGATCTTCTTCAATCTTCATCACACACTTAAGATCTTCATGCACATGGCTTTATCAATTCTTTACTTCAAGCTTGTTTGTGCCAACAAAAACTTCCTTCAGAATAGAAGACGTGAATTACCACTATGAGGTCATGCCTTTTGATCTTAAGAATACATGAGCGACATACTAGAAGTTAATGGTTAGGGTATTGAACCATCTGATAGGAAGGATTGTAGAAGTATACGTCGACGACATAGTCGTCAAATCACCAACCCAAACCCTACATTCCCAAGACTTGTCTGAGGTCTTCGTAGCCTTAAGATCCTAAAATTTATGACTACACCCAGAGAAGTATGTGTTCGAGGTAGATGACGTCAAGTTCCTTGGGTTTATGCTAACACACAAAGGCATCAAAGCCAATCTAAAAAAGTGCCAAGTAGTTATCAAGATGACAAACCCAAAGAATGTGAAAGAAGTGCAATGATTGATTGGTAGACTGATAGCAATATCCCGATTCTTGCCAAGACTAGTAGACAAGACTAAACTCATGATCAAGTTGTAGAAGAAGCCGACTAAGTTTGTTTGGGACAACACATGTCAAGAGAACTTCTAATAATTGAAGCAACTCTAGCTTTGCCCTTTTTCTTATGCAAACCGGACATAACACTGTCGTTGCGGCCATTAAAGATGCAATCAACGCACTCTTGGTCCAAGAGGTCAATGATGACAGATTCATAACAACCATATCCCAACAAGTGCACTAGTGTGTAGTAGTATCAACAAGTGTCATATCCATAGGAATTTATGAAGTATATTGATAGTTAGTTTTTGGTTTTTTTTTATAGAGAGTGCATGTAAAAATAGATGGTAGTAATTAGATTGAATGGAGTAGGGACTATGAATTGATTTCATCTCATATTCTTCTACTACACACTACCATCTTGTTAACTTAGTATGAAAATCATTTAATGTCTTGAGAGTACTCTTTCTACGTAGATCTAGGTTTATCTCTAAATCACTAGAACTTAAGGACTTCAAACCTAGTGTGATTCCTCAAATCTTCATAGAATGAATCCTTGATTTAATGTGCAAGACTCATTGAATGAATCCTTATGATGTGCAGGACCCTTTCACCCAACATCCCCTCTTGCATGCAATGAAGCATCTAGTACATGTATGATGAGTTGATTGGACCATAGTTTGAGACTAGTTTCCCAACTCAACCTAAACTAGATAAATAGATGAGTGATCAAGTCATCATTAAGCATAAATCAAACCATAAACAATTTAATGAAAGCAAAGATAAATACCCAAGAAGTACAAGTATATAGAATCATAATTGATTACATCAAACTTGGACACAAGGGAGTTCAACTACTCATAAAATATTGGAATACAATTCTAGTAACATCTACACATAACAGTAAGAGCATCTCCCTCGTGCATCATAGACCCTATTCTATCCTACTGCTACATTTTTTAGCTTCCACTCAATGCCTAGAATGAAGACTTGAGGTCTTTATTTATAGGAATTGTTAGGCGGTGCTCAGCCCTAATGATTTCTTCACAAGTGGGTTTCCTTCTCAGCTCAACCCTTTGTCCCAATGCTTAACACGTGACCTTTCCCTCTTGGGAGGGTTTTCTTGGCTCTCAGCCTTATGGTTTTGTGCTCCAGATTTCCTTACAAAGGTTTCCTCATTAGGCTTAACTCCATTTGTTGTCCTCAGCCAGAAAGTCAAAATATGTTGTCTTATCATTTCTACTTTCGTGGCTTAGCTCTAGTACTGTGGCTCAACTGCATACTTGATATTTTCTCTTATGTTTACTGCAAAAAAAAAATTCATTACAATTCATAAAATTTTATTTCTCAATACCTCATTTTGTATCTTGAATTTAATGAGGCTTGTTTTATATACAAATAACACCATTTGATACATGATAAATGTCAATTTCATATGGAAAATTTACTTATTTTTGACACTTATTAGTCAAAAATAAACACAGGCTGATGTACTTCACTAGTCAGACATATAATATGTATTACGAGATATCAGATGGTGAGAAAAGTAGTGTTATCCTTGGTAACTATAATAAGACGGTTGCGACCCTACTACAAAAAAAAGTTTAATATTGTCAAAATTGTCTACCCCATACAAAAAACTTTAATAAAGATCTTGTACTTCACTAGTCAAAATTGTCAAAAACTTTAATATTGCATGTCCTCATGGTCCATGGAGTTATCACAATTCGGTATCCAGTACGAACCATGAGGCCTGATAAAGGTGCAGTGCCTAAGGGACTTTCCTACTGACCTACAAGGATAACAACTCGTTGAAGAAGATTGGTGGACTTTATATGTTTACGACTCCTCAAACCCAAAAGGTGCGGGAGGAGTATAGTGCTAGAGGGGCCAAATGAGGTGGTCATCGAAAAATCAATCCACTTTAGTTTTAAAACCTCAAACAACCAGGCTGAGTAAGAGGCCATCATAGCCAACCTCACCTTGTCTAAGGAAGAAGCAATACAAAGATTAGTGTGTCGAATCGATTCAAGCTAATTGTGGGTCATTTAACAGGAGAGTATCAGCTGAAGGACACCTTTATACTACAATATTATAACATAGTCCGCAATATGATAGATAGTTTCATGGAGGTCAAGCTAGAACATGTTTGTAGAAGTGATAACATACATGCTAATATACTATCCAAGTTAGCAAGCACCAAGGTAAAAGGAAGATACAAGTCTTTACTATAATAGGTATTAACGTCACCATCCACTAATAAACCAGACAACTGCATGCAGATCGACATGGAGAGTACATGGATGGAGCCATTCATCCGCTATATTAAAACTTATAACACACCAGAGGGACATGAAAAGGGATGGATACACAAACCAACACATTACACAATGTTGAATGAAGAGTTGTTTTGTAGTTGGTATAGTCAGCCCTTACTCAAACGTTTCACATATGATCAAGCTTCCTATTAATACAAGAAATACATGGAGGCATATGTAGGTACCATTCTAGCCCAAGAATAATGGCAACTCGGATAATTTGTGTCAAGTTCTTCAGGCCTACAATGGAAGAAAATTGTGCCGAGTTTGTGCAGAAATGCATCCCATGCTAGAAGCACGACAACATTATCCACAACAATCAGGAGTCATTACACAATGTGTTCGCACCCTAACCTTTCTCAAAGTGGGGAATGGATATCATCAGACCTATTGCGCTAGGCAAAGGCCAAGTCAAATTCCTACTTGTAGACGTTAATTATTTCTTCTAGTGGATTGACGCAAAACCCTAGAAACTATCACAACTCAGCAAGTACAACAATTTATGTGGAAGAACATTGTTTGCCAGTATGGCGTCCCACGCACTATCATCATTGATAATGGAAGGCATTTCATCGACAAAGGTTTAGTAAAATTCTATAATGGCCTTAGGATCAAGCATAAAACAAGTTTTGTCAAGCACCCTCAGTCCAATATGCAAGTAGAGGCCATCAACAGGATCATCTTAGTCGAGTTGAAGAAAATGTTAGCCACGACCAAGGGCAAATGGCTAAAGCAATTGTTAGAAGTATTGTGCGCTTACAGGTGAACCCCCCCTCCCCAATCCTTAACGATAGAAACACCCTCCAGTCTAGTATATTACACGAACACCATGATATCGGTGGAAATTGGACAAACATCCTTGTATCGAGAACATTACAATGAAGACCTTAATGATAGCTGCCTCAATATCATCCTAGATTTGCTCATAAAAAGAAGAGAAAAAGCACACATAGATGAAGTGACAACTAAACAGAAAGCATCTAGAAGGTATAACTCCAAGTTGCATCTGAGATCATTTCATAAAGGGAATCTAGTCTGGCAGGCAAGCAATGCAAGAAAGTATGACAACAAATTCTCAACAAACTAGGAAGGACCTTTCCATCTACTTGAATATATTGGCAAAGACGAATACAAATTAGAAAGATAATCTAATGAACCTATCCCAAACACTTGGACCCATCTGAAGTTTTATTTTAATTAAATGTTTTGTTCAATACAAGAATGTAACACTTGTAACTTTTGTGTACTCTTGTCGTTTTTCCCTAAAGAGGGTTTTATTCTAGGAAACTTTTAATGAGGCACCCATATCATCAATAAAGGAAGGGTTACCAAAAAATTTCAATGCTCTTTGTTCTCGCTTCATCAGCTTAGTTCCCAACCATTAATCTAAGTGGTGTTAGTCAAACCCATTACTTAGTTCCAAACCATTAATCTAAATGGTACTAGTCGAACCTATTACTTAGTTTCCAGCCAATAATCTAAGTGGCGATGTTCAAACTTATTTCTTAGTTCCCAACCACTAATCTAAGTGGCACTAGTCAAACTCATTACTTAGTTTCCAACAACTGATCTAAGTGGTACTAGTAGAACCCATTACTTAATTCTCAACCACTAATCTAATTGGCATTGGTCGAACTCATTACTTAGTTCCCAGCCATTAATCTAAGTGGTACTAGTCGAGCGCCCTACTTAGTCCTTGACCAATACTTCAAGTTATGCTGCCAAACCATCACAAGTTACCATCAAAAGAGTGATTTCATTACGATCCAATCAGTTTATACAAAAGTGGTCGTAATATATTATGTTGATGTACAAAGTACAAAATAAAACATAACAAACTAACACTACTCGTCGGCATCATCCTCAAGATTCTCCAATTCCTAATCAACAGTACCGTTGACAATAAGAGAAGGGTTCAACCTAGTTATCCATTCATAAATATTGTCGCCCTCAATGTTTTCATTTGCATGCTTAGCTGCCTTAGCGACCACTATCTTTTCAACATTGAGCATGCGACTGTCGTATAAATCCATATTAACGCTAAAGCAACAATCGGTAGTCGACACCTCCTTGTACAAGAACTTTGCCTGCCTCAATGCCTTTTGGAAACCATTAACATGTTTAGAGATCACATACTGACGAAGGGTAAAGATCACGTCCTCAACTTCTTTCAAAATCACTTCCTTTTGCTTAGTGCCCTTCTTAGCCTTCTTCAATGTTTTTGGGACTCCAAGCAACAAGCTTTCCAACCTATTAGTTTTTTCACCTCATCCTCGAGGTTTTTCTTTTCCATTACCCACTCAGTCGGGTCAACTTCACCAAAAACATGATCTTTTTTCTATCCTTGCCTTTTCCCCTTTGTTTAGAAGGAACAAGCCTTTTCAAAGAACTCTCAAGACGATGAGTCTCCATAATTATCTTGGTTACGTTAGGAATGTTCACTTGCCCTTCTTCTCAGAGGCCTTCACCATTTGTTTCTTTAACTTTACAAACACGTTCTCGTCTGCACAAACCTTGGCAGAATGGTGAGCCATATAGCTTGTCAAAATGTAAATTTTCTCAAACTAGCTACATTACACCAAGTTACAGAAGAAGACAAACTCACCACATATGTCATCATTCGCACTAGGAAAAATATAACAATGCATTATCTTTCGGGTTAGGATTTTTCTTGGACATTGTTCCACCTTTTCAATTATCCGCCTACTCTAAACGATTAGCGAACTTTTAGAAACCTCCATATAACAACGAGGATCTGCCATCTAATAGAACGAAAACTTCATCTTACCATCATTATTATAAAAGTAATAATTCCATGTCTACGTCATGACAATCTTAAAGAACCCATCTTTAAATCTCTTGAAAGATTGGGAGAACCATCGAACAAGCATGAGTTCGACCTCTTGAACAAAGATAACCATTTAACCAGGTACTTGGGTCGAGTAATGTAAAAATAAGAAAGCTCTTAGGAGTAGGAGATAGATAGAGGGCTTGGTAGACAAGCCGAAAAGCTTGCAAACCACTTAAACTATTCAGATGTAGCTAAAAGGGAGCAACATTTAAAAGGTGAAGAACACCCATAGTAAACTCATAAAAAAGGAGGCAGATATGTAATTGAACAAAAAAGGTCAAGTATACGTACAAGAAGTCATCCTCATCCTCCTCGCAGTCGTGGCATACACTATCCACGCGGCTTGCCCTTGTAAGAGACATTATATCACGACTCATTCCCTGGTCAAAAATGTATATGTTGTTAAGCCAAGAGGTCAACAAACGTGACCACCTGAACTTAGAGGTTGCAAGATGAACTTCTTCATGAACCCAATTGTACCTGCTCCTAGGTAGGGAACTTTCAGCTTGTTCCTTAGGAAGATCCTCCCAACGCTCCCTGACAACCTCCATGGTCACCACCAACACCCTAGACAAAGAATCCTCTGACAATGTCAAAGATTGGCTACCAGACGACCCATCAACACTCGCATTAGAACCACTAAACGTTCAACGCTCATCGATCATCAACACTTCTAGTAAAAAACGTTGAAAGGTAGTAACAGCTCAAGAAAACTCAAAACTTGATGAAGAATGTGGCAGAATGAAGCCCTATTTATGGAATACACTGTAACGTTTCAATTTCCCACCGTACTCCATACCAACAATCGTAGGCTTTCAGCGAAAAAGCCTAAGTATCACAACTTGTCAAACTCCCGAAAGTTACCTCGATTCTAGCAACATTTTGAGAACTACCTACTCACGTCCCATCTCTGGATTCCGGACATGAAACCCCTTCGTCGCTTGCATTCCTTGAGCTTGGGAGGTTACTATACCTACAAGGCCATACGGCCGAAGAAATGTAAACTTTCTTTACAAAAAAACATAAGCCGACTACCATAAGTCAAGGTACTATAAACATGGATGCTACCTCACAGTCTTCAACATATAAACATATTAAGATTGGGGCTTATTGTATTGTAGATAGGCAGGATATCCCCAAAAGTACCCTTTAATGTACACGACCCAGCTAAGTACGTGTCGGCCCTTTAGGACGACATGTGCTTGAACCATGACGATACGCCAAGTCAACATAATCACCACCCAAAGAAGATAAATTCGAGGTTAATTAACTTATTTTAATTCGCAGATAATTAAGTTAAATAAACAAAGCTCAACCAAGAAAGGCCCATGATCTTTGTATATAAGGCTCATTTTGTGAAGTACATGTGATGAAGGATTATCTTGTTCCTTTTTAAGATTATTAAATATGGTGTGAATTGATTAAGAAAGCTAAGTGAAATCCCCACTAGACATTAAGATAGCAAGCTATCTAGATGTAAAGGTTCCTTTCACAAAGCTCAAGAGAAGAAGATGATGGATTGATTCACAATAAAAAGGAAATGGAAAGCACAAAAACCATAGAAAACCAAGAACAATTAAAGGAAGAAGAAAACATAAAATGGAAAGGAAAGAAATGGTAAAAATGTGAGAAGCAGGCCACTAAAAGGTTAGGCTAGAAACCATGGCAACCTTGAAGATGAGTGGATGTGTGCCACCACTTGCTATGCAAGATAAGGCTAAAGTGTGCTAAGAACAAAGGAGACCAAAGGTACATAGGTACACTTGCTTCATGCCTTTTACTTTATGCTTTATGCCTTTGCTTTACTCTCTCCTCCACATCATTTATGTTCCCCAATCAGCATGCTCCACCTAGCATTTCTTTCTTACTCCTAATTAACCTACAAAGCAAATAAACATAGATTAGCATGTTGGCTTAAGTCAAGTCAACTATAGTCAACAAGTCAAACCTAGTCAAAGGTCAACAAGTCAACTAAAGTTGATTCAATTAAGTTAACTTTGGGAATCAAAAATAACAAACACAAATGAAAGGGATGAATGATTAGTGAACTTCCTTTCTAAACATGCTTAGTCTTCTTAAGCATGTGCCTCCATCCTTGGTTGGGGTCAATCCTTCATCATCATGATTACGTTTTTTTCTAACATTGATTCCGTAATACCTTAGACTAACTTTGGCATCAAAGTTTCTTTTGCAGGCTCCTCCACCCTCTTTCATTCGTGACCAAAAGACAAGTTCCCATTGAAGCTAAGTCTGTGGACTCTTGGAGTTCTTTGTGAGACTTTACATGGTATACTTCGACCTCGTAAGAACATATTTTATGTTGGATTTCCAAAAATTTAACATAAAAAAGGGAACTTTTTTATTATTTTGAAGCCTTTTGCTTTGGATATCCTAAATCAACATAAATCTCCATGTTTATGTTGGACTTGTAAATATAGAGTTTTACGTATGAACTAAGCATCACACATAAATCTTGATTTAAACTAGAATAATGGCTTTGTCTTCGTGTACCATGAACGAACTAGGGTTTGTTTACTTTTTCCTCTTTTTTGGTTGTGAGAGCTTTTATGGTGGTTCTTGACCCTAAGCATGGTTAGTTTGTGTCTTGTCCATCCATTTTTGTTGCATTAGAGGTTTCTTTCTAATCTTATTGGAGCAACTCTTAGTAACTGACATCACTAAGGTTGGTGCAAATAAAAACATCAAGACATCCAAAGAAAAAGAACATGAAAACATCAAAATGGTCAAAAACTCAAAAACTTATTTTTGTAGCCAATAAAAAGGGTAGAATAATCCATGGAAAATACACTTTTTACCCATGGAAAACCTTCCATGGAAAAATATCGATGGGAAACACACTTCTTACCCATGAAAAAGAATGTGGGAAAATGTGAGTAATAAAGTTTTTTCTTGTACTGATGAAGGTGAAGGTAGTTTGGTAGATGGGTCAAAAACCGTTTGGCGTGGGTGAAGTTGTTGAATCAATTAACCTAACGAATTTTGTACTTGAGCAACAAAAGATGAGACAACTTGTTTAACCTGCTTAGCTTGTCTTTCTTCAAAAGCTCAAAATTGTTCACTAGTTGCAAGGCAGTATTCTAGTATAACATGTTGAATCATTGTCGGCTCTATGTGAACACTATAACAGATGGGCAAATAAGACCTTTTGTACTGAATAGACGAGGTGCCGAACATGAATAAGTTTTGGGTCGTCTATAACAACATTTTCCATAAAGATAGACGAGGTCTTCATTTTTTCTAGATTCGTCACCAACTTCTTGCTTCACTTCCACTTCTGGTTAGGTTTCCTTTTTGTCTTTAAGGATGGTGAAAGGGGTGATAGAAGGTTCAAATAGATATTCATGATGGGTTAGTTAAGGGTACTCTAAGAAGGTAACGTTTGTGTGTTCGAAGGGTCATTTATTGTGGGTATTGTTGTTGTAGGTGATAGTTAAGTCCCACAATACAACTAATGTGCCTTTAGGCAACATAAACCTGTAGCCTAAAGCATAAAAGTAGTGGCCTAAAATTTAGGCTACAATTTTCCAGCCCTGCACTAGGTTTGCACGGTAGTAGGTAATAAGCCATAATATATTTATATAAACACATTTTAGAAATTGTGGTTAAAATCTTAGGAATGGCCATGGTTTTCAACTTGCTTTATATATGTGTTGCCTTTAGGTTTAGATCACATTTATTAAACTATTATTTTATGCTTTAGACTACACTAATATATGTATTACCTTTGAGTTTAGGCCACATTTATTTGGTTGTTATTTTATGTGAAATAAAGTTTTTTTTTTTTTGAATTTTGTATATTACATATGCAATACTTGAAGATGGAAAAGTTTTAATATATGTCCTTAATCTCAACCATTACACAACTTGAGACCACACAACATTAAGTGGAAACAATATTTAACCTTGTGTTTGGATGAAGCATTTCAACAATGTTGAGAAATTGAAATGCATTGTATTTGAATTGCTTGCAATTAAATTTCCTTCATTTTCTAAATAACTTGTTTGGATAAAGAAATTAAAATACCTTACATTTCAATATCTTGTTTGGATAAAATAATTAAATCTCTCGTGAGATAAAATTATATTTAACAATATTTATTTTAGCCTTAATTATGTTTTGAGTTCATGATAAATTTGAAAACGGGCTCGACGACCCAAAAGGGTTGGGCCGACCTGACGACTCAGTCGAGTCGAGAAACCCAAGCTGGTTAGGTTGGGTCGGCTCAACGATCCATTTAAGCTTGATCAGCCTAACGACCCATACAAAACGGTCATGCCAGTCAAGTTCGTCAACTCAGCTCGACCAAACCCGTCTAGGTCCTTGGCCCGACTTGACCCCACTAGGTCGTCTGGCCCGTCTGACCCATCTAGGTTCTCGAGCCCATTTGTGTCATCGGGCACACCCGACAAGTTTGTGTCGATGGGTCGGCCTGACCTGACAAGGTCGCCAGCCAGTTGGTATCGCCCGTGTATTCAAATCGATCATGCTCGTCTAGGTCGTCGGGCCTAACTAGGTCATCGGATCGATTAGGCTTATCAGATCAACAGGTCGGTAGGGTCGTCAAGCCCGCCCAACACCTCCAGGTCGTTTGGCCCGCCAAACTCGTGAGGGTCATTAGACCCGTTGACCTGTCTTGGTTGTCAGGTCAGTTCGTTCCGTCTCTGTCTTCGAGACAACCTAGCTCGTCTAGGTCGTCAGTCCCGTTTGGGTCATTGGGCCCGCTTGACTCATTGATGTCGTAGGGCCAGCCTAGTCCGTATGGGCCGTTGGACCAGCTCAATACATCTTGATCGTTGGGCCCACCTAGGCAGTGTGGGTTGTCGTACTTGACTAACCTGTTTGAGTTGTCAAGCTCGCCCGACCCGTATGTCTCATTAGTCACCCTGATCCATCTGGGTCGTTGGGCCCGCCCAACCCGTTTGGTTCGTTGGGCCTGCTCGACCCGTTTGTGTCGTCAGGTTGGTTTGATTCTTCTAGATCGTATGACCAGCCTAACCTGTCATGGTTGTCGAGTTTGTCAAGTCTGTTTAGGGTTGAGTGAGAAGAATTTAAAATTTCACCTTTTAGAGGGTATTTGAATTTCTTCTAATTTAGCTAATTGAAATACTTCAAAAAAAAACATGTATTTTAAATGTTTTTTAATTTCTCTATCCAAACAAAATATTTCATTACAAAGAATTTCAAATTCTCCAAATAAATGAATCACTCTCTTGAATTGCCTCATCCAAACACACCATAAATGTTCGTAAACAAAATATATATAATTGAAACAAATATTTCAAGGTTATAAGAATTCAAAGCACATGTCTAAAATATTTGTCTTGAAGTCATTACTAAGTATCAACTTATCAAAGTTAAAACTACAAGGTCAAAAACCAACATATATCAAAGTTAAAACTACAATTTTCTTCATTGTCTTCATCATCTTTATGCTCTTCAAGCTGCAAACAATATCAAAATATAGTGTCAATTTTTTTAACATGTTATATATAAGAACAATAAAAGATGTTTCGATGTTAGGTTCCTAGAACAACCAAAATCCATAATATCTAAATAGCCCATGTTCTCCTAACATTGAATAGCTTTTAAATTCTAAACAGTAACAAATACCACCTTTAATCTACAATATTTCAAAGTCCACTAGACAATTTTCAATTACATATACCTTCTCATTGAAAGGATAATGGGTTGATGCAGAATAATGTGGCCCCATTGCACTACTTTCTTGATCTAAAATGTGTGTCACCATATTATTTAGGTCCTTTTCATCTGAATTTGGAGTTTGTTGCTTTATTACAAATGTTGCCATTGCCTTTATACCTTCAATTTTCTGTGTCATGTCACTCATTTTATTTTTATATTCTTTCTTAACAACATCATTTTCTTCATTTTTCTTAAATGTTAATGGTGTCATAGTCTTTTCCTAACAACGTACTCTCCCAAGCTTTTTGTTTTTTCTCAAACAGTGATTCAAATGTTTGTTCTGCAAATTCACTTGAGTTTTGAATGGAACCTTGAAGCTTAATCTAAGAAAACAAAATTAATTGCATTGATTAAAAATATAGATTTATATGTACTTATAAATAATTGTAAACTTACTACAACGTTATTTGTTTCTTCATTTATTTCTTTTCCTTTCTTGCCTTCTCGGTGTTGACAAGTTGTAATAAACATCTTAGCTTGTGTAACATTTTCTCCTATGTCTTTCTTGGTATGCTACAATGGTCAAATATTGAAAAAGTAAGAAAAAATTTAACTAGGATAATTCTGCATTACATATAACACACAAAGACACAATTAGAAATATATTACCAATTCAACAAGAATTCTAGCAAAATTGGTGATCCTTGAATGTGTAGTACTTTGAAAAGTGTTGTCTCTTGATAATCATCTTGTAACATATTCGTGCATCATTTATACAATTAAAAACAACTTTCTCTATTTTATCACTAATAATGAATTTTTCCCAATAAAAAGACATTAAAATGAATACATATATATATATATATATATATATATATATATATATTTGATAACAAATAATATAAGTTTCTCTTTCAGACCTGAATGTACTCCTATATATTAACCTGTATATCTTTATATTTGAGCAAAGGTTTGTAATTTGTGTAAATCAACGACAAAAATTTGAATTCCTTGCTATCATTAGTAGGACCAATAGGTTCTCCATCACTGTCCAAGATGACTTATGGATATTCTTCCATAGATTTCCCATGTATTGTTAATCATTGAGCGACATCCTGTTTAATATGTCAAAAAGCTAAAATTGAACACCAAAGGCTAGGAGGTACCCAACAATCGCTGGACATACCCTAGTGGAAATGGGATAGTATTTCCATGGACTTTGTGACTCACTTGCCTAGATTTGTAAAGGGACATGATGCCATTTAGGTGATAGTTGATCGATTCACGAATTGTGCATGGATAAACTTGTTGAGTTGTACATTCAGGATGTAGTCAGATTACATGGGGTTCCTGCAAGCATAGTATTGGATCGTGATCCGAGATTTACTTCACGGTTTTGGCAATCATTACAAGCAGCGCAAGGGACCCAATTGAGAATGAGTTATGCTTATCTTTCATAGATGGATGGTCAAACTGAACGGACGATTCAATCATTGGAAGATCTGCTTAGGGCGTGTGTATTGGATCACTTGGGTGGTTGGAGTGAAGTACTTCCTTTGGTGGAGTTCACATACAACAATAGTTACCACTCAAGTATAGGAATGGCGTTGTATGAGGCATTATATGGGAGGTGTAGAACACCGCTTTGTTGGTGGAGAGGTACTAACTATTGGGCCAGAGTTGTTACAAAAGACGACAGACAAAGTCAAATTAATTCAAGATAGAATGCGTGTGACACAGAGTAGACAAAAGTCATATGCAGACAAAAGGAGAAGGCCACTACAATTTGAGGAGGGGGATCATGTATTCCTCAGCGTTACTCCAACCACGGTCTTTGGGAGGGCAATCAAATCCACAAAGTTGACGCCGAAGTTGATAGGGCCATATCAGATTAACAAGAGGATTAGGCATGTAGCATATGAGATCGCGTTGCCACCACATCAGGCAAACTTGCACAATGTGTTTTCATGTGTCCCAATTACGGAAATACATTGCGGATCCCACTCATGTACTAAAGGTAGATGATGTCCAATTCAGGGATGATTTGACTTTAGACGTGAGACCAGTAAGGATATTGGACTCTCAGGTAAAGAAGCTGAGAGGGAAAGAGATGGAGGATCTTATGAAGCGACACAAGAGGCAACGTAAGAGATGGAGGATCTTATGAAGGAATCATATCCATACTTATTTCCTAGTAAGTGAAATTTTCGATGATGAAAATTCTTTTAAGTTTGGGGGAATGTAAGACCCAGAAAATTCATACAAATAATAATTAATAAAGTACAAGTAATGGTGGGTTAAGAATACCCTAAGTGAGTTCTTTGATAAACCCTAGACAAGGAATAGGGTTAGCTTAAGTGGTTTAGAGCACTTGATTATGTTGAGAGGACTTGGGTTTGAGTCTTATGTATGCCATTAGTATGTTTATTTAATTTCGTTTTATTTTGCAAATATATTGTGAATGCGGAAGCATGGCTTAAGTTTGTATGTACGTAAAAATTGACATGAATCATGTGATAACTTGTTGGTTGTGCATAAACTTGGTGGGTGGAAGGGTGTGAGTTTGAGTTTTGGTTAGCATGAGTTATTCTTTTTCATATTTAATATTTTTGCTAAAGAAGGAAAAACCTAGAAACTCTATAGCTCCTTTGAGAAACCAGGAGGGCAAGGTAGAGGCAGCTGTTGGATAAGTAAAAACACAATTTAATGGCCACTAACCTTAGCTATTAATTAATTTTTGTTTTAGTATTTTTATTTATTTATTTTGGGGGCTGGAAATTGAGAGGGAGAGGAGAGTGAGTGAGAAAGCAGAGAGTCATAAAGTGTGGCAACAAGGAAAGGTAAAGAGAAACGAAATTTACAATTGAGGGAGAGAAAAAGGAGTGTTGGAAAGTAGTTTTCAGTGTGGGAACAAAGGTTGAAGCATTGGGGACAAGGAAGGATCAGTGAAAGTACACTAGGAGTAAGGAAACCAGGTAGGGGAAGCATTTTCTTGTTTTATTTTTTCTTGATGAATGAAGTTGAATCTTGATTGTTTTTTATTTTTGGTTGAATTATGTATGAATTTTTGAGGTTGAGCATCAGTTCATGATGCACTTTCGCATGTGGTTATGTTGAGTGTCATTCTCTAATTTGTGAGCCAATCAATGTACGTTGATTACCATCACTGTTATTCGTGTCTGAAATCTTATATTGTAGTTTTGGTTCTCATTATGCTATACCATTTATTTTGCATTCATGTGTGGTCCAGTGCCTATTTTATTAGTATATTATTTTATATATCTTGTGTTGATGTTTGGACAAGGAACCCACGGTCGATCGGTGTGTTATTTTTTTTTCTTCCATTGGAAATTTTATACCTTGTTAAGGTGCAAACCTAGGTTACTCTTTAGTGGTTTCTTTTATTGTATTTAAAACAACATTTGTCTCTTGTTGGGACGACCACGCATGTACTCCTTCCTACAACTTTTAAGATGGCATTTACGAAATGTTCATGTGTTTGGCTTCTTTTAGTTCATTGGTGGTGTAGTGGAGGTTCACAGTATTCACCAATCAAATATAGTACATGTCAAAAGTTTTTGGTTAGACATCAAATATATATCACAAATAGGTGGTTTTGATGGGACGTGACTATGCATGGCTACATGACTTAATGCTTTTCTATTTTGGATAGGTGGGGTCATATACATATCAAATTACTATCACATGTATTTTGCTTCCATTCTTTAAAAATTTTTGGTGCAGATTCATGTTCGTGGTGCATGCATAGATGTATTCTTTTTCATTGGCCACATATCACTTTATTTTGTTCTCCTTTATTTGTTGGGGTTCTTTATTTTCTTCATATAAGATTTTTTTTTCTTTTATTTAAACTACTAAAAGGGTTATAATATAATATTGATTTTGGAAATATGGGTTAAATCTATTATTTATTTATTGTGTTATTTTCTTTCTCAGCTTACCCCTTTTGTTTGTGTTTGGCGATGATCGCGTGACAAGTCACGCGAGAGCAGATGTGTACCCAGGTGAGCATGTTGATGCATAGAGACGGAGCAGGGCAAACTATGGGGGATTTTTCACTATGTTTTAATTCAGGCATTTTGTAATAAATTTTATGATGTTTTCTCTACTATGAACTTGTCATAAAGATGGAGTTGTGTAATTGAACTGCAGCGAGATAAGTTTTAAATTTTCCCGCGCTTGGAAACTTTATATAATATTTTAAATTCCAAAAGAAACTATGCAATACATGCTTTATTTAGTAATATCCACCCATGGTGTTACATTTGGTATCAGAGCATATGATTTCAAAATGATTTTTGGGCCTTGGGAAGTGAGCTTATCGCGATTGTGAGATTAGTATAAATTTATTGAATTGTAAAGTTCTTGAAATTTGTGTTATTGTGTGGTGTGTATTGTTAATGAATTTTCTGAGATAAATTGTAACGGTGTAGGATACCCTATGATACATGCTTTATATATTATTTTAAATTCTAGAAGAAACTATATGATACATGCTTTATCTAGTAATATCCACTTAGGGTGTTACACTGCATCTTAAGATTAGTGTCTAAGCTCCAAAACTACTTCATCCAAAATACCTAAAAATAATTATAAAAAAAATTAGACCAAATAATCTCACATTAATCAAAATTCAGAATAATGACCAAAATAAAGTCTAATATATGAAAATTGACTAAAGATAGACAATTAAGCAATAAACATTCATTAAGAAGGGCACGAAAAAGGTAGTAGAATAGAGGAAAATAATGACTCATTATTAAGGTAGTAAGTTTTTATATTTGGTTGGCTTTTCTAATTCTATCATTGGCATGCACTTGTGTGTTTTTCCTTTTACTATAATAATTCTATGAAAATAAAACTTAGGAGATATGTAAAGAAACAATTGCAAGCTAGTAGATAAGCTACAATTTAGAACAATCAGACATACACAAATCCAAAAAATTATTTGGCAAAATAAGATTAAGCATCCAGTAATATAAGTGTAACAAAGCCTCGTAGATGTTCAAATATAATTTGTTTTATGAAATAAAGTTTTAACCAAACCAAATTATAGAGGACTAAACATTTCTTGGATCTAATGGTCTTAGAAGCACTAAACAACATGAAGAGATCATAATGAAATAAATCAAATTCAAACTTGTTAAACCAAACAACTAAGTTGGATTGAAAAAATTATGTTATTATAGACAAATAACGTAGCATATTTCCATTTGTTGTGGATTTCCATCTTCATTCATCTTAAAACAAAAACCCTTGGAGTAAAGAACGTAGACAAACACAACATGTTAAACCCCAAATGTGTACTAAACTATTAAAACAAAAGACTTTGTTTCCTACTAATGTTTAAAAAATAAACTCAATTAATAAACGAAAAGGTCCAACAAGCATCACAATAATTCAATTAAGACCCCTTTAGTAGCATGCAACCCAAGCAATGAAAAACCACATTCATGAACAAATAAAATGGTAAAAGCAGTCTAAAACATATTTGGTCTAACTTTAATCAATCTATAACCCATTTGAGAATTAAAATCCAAACATTATGCTGATGTACGAGTGGTACAAACGCTCCACTATTTGAAGTCAGTTCTGCAAAGTGGTGCCTGAAATTCATTATTGCACATCAATTAGGCAACTCGTTATATTAAGCCATTATAGAGCCTTAGTACTAGTGTAGTGGAGATCATAGATAATAGAACCACAAAAATCAAAAATTTGCTAGCACTGAAATGACAAAAATAAACATTCTTCAGTATCGTGGTAACCTTATAGACACCAACTAGTATGAGAATAAGGACTCAATTGTTCAATTGAACTGATATGGAGTTACAAATTACACTAGAACTGGGTAATATTAATTGAGTACAAAGTCTTCCGTCTAAGATGTTGAGGGCTTGTTCTTTCTCTTTCCAAAATCTCCTTTTCTCCTCTCAAATAGAAAAATTGTTCCTCATCCTCCCTTCTCCTATTGTTTATTCTACTAATAAATGCTTAGAGGCATTTAAGCTTACTAATAGCTAATGAAGCAATCCAGTCCTACTAAAACCCTAAGCTTACCAACGAAGCAACAAAAAGTGATGAAATCATAAAAATGAACTTAACCAAAATCATAAGTTTCTCACCATATAAGATTTGCACAATGTGATGTGGTGGTAAAGAAGACGAAGACGATTGTGTGGTGTGTTTAGAAGGAAGATGGTGGTATGGTGTGCTAAGGAAGAAGCCAATGTGAGAAAGAAGATGAGGATGATTGTGTGTTTGTAGTTTCAGGTGTGAGGTTAAGATTCTCAATGGAGGGAAATTTTGTTTTTCATTCTGCACGCATTTGTTTTTGTGTTACGAGGGTAGGGAGTCTTTTTCATTCTAAACATTATTTTATTCTTAGAAAGGGAAGAAATGGGAAATTTTTTGTGCAATAAACTTTAAGTTTATTTCTTTTGCCGAGCTTTTACTTTTTATATCCATTTAAATTTATTTTAGGCCATGTTTTAAGTTTTTAGACTATTTATTTAGATTTTAGCCCACACCTTTTATAGACCCCATTTAAATAAATGTGGCGCAAGATGTCTACGTTCTTAAAATTGTGGCCTTTTCTATGTTTAGGCAACAATTTTATACATGTTGGCAAGTTTAGTGTAGCCTAAAGTAAAAAATGTTGTAGTGCTAGTTTTGACGTGTTTTTCGTAGCCTATTGCATATCTTTTGGGTAGTATTTTGTTTTAATTCTTTGTTTTTAGTTTAGATGTAATCTTTCTTGTATAAATTAGTGTTTTTTTTTTTGTGAAAATGTGTTAATAAAGTGTTTTTCAGATAGATTTTTAGTTTAGTTTGTAATAAAGTGTTTGAAAATGTTAGTCTTTGAGAATAATAAAAACTAGTTTTGAGTTCAACCTTCTTATACAAATTCAAATGTGATTTTTTTTTTGTGCAATGAAAAACTTCATTTTACAATGTACTACACTTGAAGATGTTTATTGGTAAATGGTGAGATGCTAAAGTTGTAATCAATTCCAGTAAGTGTGTTAAGTGTGTAGTAGTATCAAAAAGTGTCATATCCACATGATTGAGAAGATTGTCCAATATTTAGTTTTGAATTAATTTCAATGGAACAATGTTTGTTCAAATTATGATGATCATAAAAACAAGACTTAGTGAAGATTTGAAAAATATAATGACAAATACGTGTTGAGGTTGGATTCATCTCTTTTTCTTCTACTGCGCTACTACTTATCTTTTATATTTATTGTTATTTATTCAATGTCTTAGAAGTACTCTAAGGTAATTGTAGACCCATTCCTGTAGTATAGAACCTTAGAATTCAAACCAAATGTGATTCCTTTGCTTCTAGTTGAATGAATCCTTGCCTTAAGTGTACGAATTTTATATCTAACCTAAGCATTACAGCATGTACTAGCCTCTAACAAAATGAAATGGTTTAGTTGAACCATAATTTAAGATAGTTTTTCAATTCAATCCAAACTAGTGCGATAAGATGAATAGTTAGTACACACACACAATAAGCCTAAATAAATCCATAAACAATTCAACAAAAGAATAAATAAAAATTAAAGAGGTAGTAGTACTTATAATTATAATCTGGTACACCCAACCTCAACATAGGAGAGCTCAACTACTCAAAATGCTGAGAAATGCTAAGCCCTAGGAGTTTGTTGTGCCTCTCATATGCTTCTAACTAAGATATTCCATTTTAGTACAAAGAGAGTGCCAAAAGAAGATGAGAATGAGATCACAAAACCAGAGGCAATGCCCTATATTTATAAATAATTTTGGACAGTGCTCAGCTTCATTCTATGGTGCTTAACAACAAGGGTTTGCTCTCATGGTAGGTTTTCTTTCAGCTCAACCCTTTGTTCTAGTGATCAAAACTTGTGTGTTTCTTCTTTGGAGGGTTTCCTTGGTAGCTTAACCCTTTCGTTGGGTGCTTCACTTTCATTATGCAAGAGATTTTTCTTGTGAGGCTCAACACCAATATGCGTCGCTCAATTGTAAGGCCAAAATCCATATTATTTTTTTGGTGCCTTAAGTATTCAACGTCAAGAGTTGTGGCTCAGCTACATCATTGTTGTTTTCCTCCAAAATCATTGAAATACATCAAAATATATTTAAATTCAAAAAAGGTTGTTTACTTCCAAAATATAAACAATTCATGCATTATAAGTTTTAAATTGATGTGAAAATTTAGGTATTTTAGACACATATCAGTAAGCTAGTCTTGGTGTTGAGAAAAGTAATGTATTAGGAAACCTACACTTGCTTGAGTGATCTTAAGCTACAAGAGAGAAATCTAAATTGAACTTGGATGGAGTTGAGATAAAGATGTGGGAACTACTGGACTAGTGAATTTGTTGGTGCCAGTCAAGAACTCGAATGGATAGTTCAGATTATTAATATGCATTATGAGGTAGCAAATCATTATATTTGAAGATTAAGAGTTCGAAAGGAAGATGGACTTGTAAATTGGTCACTTGAGTTACTTATAACTATAAATAGTGTTAGTCGTAAGTCAGAATAATTATCATTACGTTTGTAACCTGTTATAGACAATTGACCCATTTTTTGGTTTCTATTCTTGCCTATATCACTCATGGTATTGTAACACAATAGACACTTTCCATAGATAGTTGATCCATTTCCAACATTTTCAGATTCTTAGTTTGTTTTCTAATCTTTCAACTGTTTCAAAATTCTTTCATAGGTTAAAGACCAAACATTATTTGTTTTGTGATGTTTAACCAATGATCAATCAATACAAGCCAGATTGTTCTTCTAATTCTTCTTTCTTCCTTTGTTTCTTGAATTGGTTTAATTATTTCTATTCTTAGTTTTATAATCTATGAATATTTTTGTTTCCATTATAGTATCATTCCAAATTTTTATTTCTTTATAATATATATAATCATTCTTGTGCAACCGGATTTAGAAACCCAATTTCAACCCATATGCTCTCCATTCTCATTCTTGCATCTATTTAGAGATACTTTCTTATTTAAATTGTCTTCTATGTGGTGTGATTTGATCTCAATATTCCAAGGATTAAATCTTGAATAATTGGCAATCAAGAATGAGGAGTGAATGTTTACTCATACAGATCATTTCCAATAATACTTTTCAATCAATCAAATAATTTTCTCTTTATACATATCATTTCCAATTGTTCACATTACTTGACTGTTTAATTTTGAAAACTTTATTTTTTTCAAAGTGTAATTATCACAAGATAATTTTGAGAATGTTGTGGCTCATTTAATTAATTATCCATTTCACATATCAAATTTAATACATCAATAAAAATGATCAATTAGAGATTAGAGAAAGCAAAACACTAAGCCAAATAACATAACGCATTCAGACTTGTCTAACGTGTGTAGAAAGTTGATGTACTAAGTTCAACTAAGTCTACACTCTTTGAGTGGTCTAATGCCTTGGTCGTCTAACGAATTGAGTTGTCTTAGGTCGTCTAACGCCTTAAGTTGTTTAGGGTGTCTGATGTCTTAGCTCGTCTAATGCATTCACTTTGTGATCTTCTTCAGTTGTACTTGTTTAATGCACTGACTCGTTTACTACTTACACTCATCTACTACTTGGACTCCTCTAGTGTCAAGATTTGGTTTATTGCATGTGTAATCTATCTTATGTCAATAGTATAAAACTTAAATATCAATAAATAAAAATATGAAAACACATTTCTAGACCATATATTTTGATATGCAAAACATATTCATTAATCCATTCAACTATACATGTCAATTAGACGTTTTCTCTTTCTCATCTCATGTTTTTTCACATCTAACTAGAGACTTTCTTGTTTAGTAGTGTAAATGTTTTATTATCATTAAAACTCTATTAGGTTAAGGGGCTTATGTACTTTAACACATTAGAGTTCTTAAAGTCGAATCTTTTACTTTAAGATGAAAATAATCTTTCTTTAGAAGATCTTATAAGCAATTGCAACACTTTATCTAAGCAATATTTGAAGTTAAAACTCAAGTTTAAAGATTTAAAAGGAAAAATTTGCATCTAATGAGAAAAATTTTACACTAGAACAAACTATATCATCTAACATGGTCAAAATAAAAAGACTTGCAGGAAAATATAACATGTTGTAAGCATGATTTTTCAAAGTTTTTTAGAGCTCAAAAGCTTAAAATCTCATGATTTCAACCTCCAAACATGGGTTTGGTAAGTTTGGTCTAGGGTATGATATTCTAGGAAAAAAAGGGCACAACAAAAACACTTTTAAAATGAAACCTATCTTATTTGATCATACATGCAAGTCTAGACACTCTAGTGCCAAGTTTAGATTCATAAGAACTCTAAAAGCTAATAGGAAAGGATCCAAAAGAAGTTGGGTACAAAATGAACGTATACAATTCCTACTACAAATGTGATATATGGGAAAAAGTCAAGAACAAAGTTACTTTCTGTACAAAAGATGTTTGTGACACATGATGGATACAAATTCTACATTCTTATACCTCTAAAAATATGAAGGCAACAAGGTAGCCTTTGATGGAGCCAAAAATGATAAGATCTTGTGTATTAGGTCCATAGGTAAGCTTCCTTAGTATACATTTAAAATGTTTTATATGTCAAAGAACTGAAATATAATCTATTGAGCAACAAGGTTTCCTTGAATATGGACACATTTGTGGTCTAAGCATCTGATAGATAAACAATCTTTATAGCCAAATCAAAGAACAACCTCATGAGATTAATCTCTTGGATCTATGTAAATAGAATGTCACTTACTTGCTCTTCATTGAAGATGGAAGATGACTATGGCATAAAAAACTAGGACACTTAAACATCAAATATATTTCAAAACTTTCAAAGCAAAATTTGGTACAAGGTTTACCAAATCTTTCTTAGAAAACTCATATTCTTTGCGAGACATGTCAAAAGAGTAAATAATTTAAAAACTCTTTTAAACCCAAAAATTGTGTTTCCACTGCACAACCTCTTAAACTTCTTCATATGAATATATTTGATCCAATAAGAACCTTGAGTCTAAAAGTCAAACAATATGGAGCAAGGTTATTGTATCTCTAGCATTATAAGTGGCCATGGCACTAAGTGGGAAAATTATAAATGTTATGAAAATCAAATGGTATACACCACAATTTATCTTCAATACAAACACCTCAACAAAATGGATCTTCGGAAATAAATAATATAACTCTCCAAGAGATGGCTAAAGACATGTGAAAACTCTTTACCTTATCAAAGCATTTTTGTGCAGGGGTAGAAACCCCTTCTTATTATGTACAAAACATAATACTGATAAGACCCATGATTGAAAAAACTCTTTATGGAATTTGGAGAAACAAAAAACCCAACATAGAATATGTTTATGCCTTTTGGTCTGATTGCTTTATCATTAACACAAAGGATAAAATAAGAAAGTTTCACTCCAGGGTTGACCAAGGTACATTTATCGGTTACTCAAAAAGATCAAAGTCCTATAGAGTATACAACTTACATACCTTGATTGCAGAGGAAACTATCAAGGTTATATTTAACATTTTGATAAACCTTTAGTCGCTTCAGATTTAGTTAAACTTGATTTCCTCACTAACTATTGTAGTGTAGTGATTAACCAATGATCAATCCTAGGATAGACAAATGAACTTTAAATGATTCTTAAACATGCTTTTGTGAAATTGAGGAAATCTCTATAAAATCTACTAAAGCTAATGCTAAAATGGAATGAAAATGGTTTGGAAATGTATATATGCAAGGTGTTTGATGAAATTACTAAGAAAACTAAAATGCATGTAAGGTGTTTGATGAAATGTCAATGTGAAGCAATCACTCCATACTCTAAATCTATATTCAATATAATCCTAGCATGCTCCAAATTCATGAATTAGACTAAATGAACCTACTGAAAATGAAATTACAAGAGTATATACATAAACCATAATCTAAATGAATACATGTGATAGCTCACTAGTGCAAAGTACATGGCCTTGTCATGAATGGTTATAGCATGGATGAAACAAAGATGTAATGATGCGAAATGGTTTGAACTGATATTTATTGAACATAGAAACAAGAATCATGCAAAATGATTAAGTATAACTCATTCCCAAATTATGAACTCTAGTTTAACAAAATTAATGGTCAAATGCCTGAATGTGAAATCAAACATAACAAATCACAAAATTGCTATAGAAATGCATTGAATACATCACATATGGCATCACAGTTGGATTAAAAATGAACATAAGAAACACGAGAATATGGAATTCACAGATGAAATTGGATGAAATAGTGTGCGAAAGTGATTCTACAGGAATAACAAGCATGAGTCAAGTTTAATTAGTTAAACACCAGATTCTACTCAAAAGAAATTTGAGAAAGATTAGATGACTATGCATCTACTTGAATTCATCATTTTCACTGATTGAATCTGAGAACATAGTGAATGACATAGTTCAACTAGTTAAATCTCACTCATGAATTAATCAACAGAAAATGAAACTCGAAAGTGGAAGAACACATGATAACAGAAACTAAAATTGAAAACCCATTCATTACGAACAACAAGAACAAGTTACAATTGATACAAATTAAAGTAATACTCACAAAAACGATGGAAAATAGGAGAAATCCTTAATCCAACGCCTACTATGTGGTCATTACTCCAAGGATTATCCCGAAAATGTATAGGAATAATGAATATAGAGGGGAGAAAATCGTGAGAAAATGTTCTATAGTGGATGAATTGTGTATTCGAGAGTGATTGAATGATGTATGTTGTGGTGTGGTTTGTATAAGTTGTCCCCTTTTAACACTTCGCTAACTCCTAACTAGGTTAACTAATTAACTCATTTTCACCAGCCAACTACCTAGGTAGCAAGTTGTCCAACTGTAGCCCCTCCTTGGAGCAGGTCACCTAAGGTGTATCCTTGTGTCCATTGGAGTTCATTCACCTCTATAGCAAGTAGCACAACTAACTGGTTTTGAAAGCTCATCTCTAATTACAATTTCAAGCCTTTCACGTGCATCCTCCAAGGGTAGCTTTTAGTTTGGTTCCTTTCAACCCTTCATCTCAGCAGCAACTCCCTTTGGTGTTAGGAATGACTTTGAAACATTGCCAAGTTAGCCTTTCTCGATTTAGAATCTGCAAAACAAGTAAACAAATGCAAAAGTGCAACTAAAACAAAAAATTACACTATATTAGTTAACTATATAAACATCAATTAAAATCTAAAATTCAATGCAGTTTTGGACCCATTGTTCATCCTTTCAATGTTGGCACAAGTGTTCTTTTACTTTCTAATCACACCACGCTCATCGATCTCCTCTTTCTATTTATGTAGGGCATGCACCTACTTCCCTACACACACCTCTCACACTACAAGAAATCAGCTTATTATCTACGACAATTTTTCGTAGGTAATGTTCTCTTTTCGTAGGTAATGCGTTGTTATCTACAAATTACATACGAAGTACCTACGAAGCAAATTTCGTAGGTATTGAGTTGGTAGGTAACTTTATCTACGAATATTATCTACGAAAAAAAGACGTAGATAATTATCTACGAATAACCTATGAACATCATTATCTACGAAAATAGTTGTGGATAATTTACAACTAGAGTTATCTACGAAATATTTTGTATGTAACTTATCTACGAAAATTTTCGTAGGTAATATATCTACAATATTCTGCGTATGTAATTTACCTACAAAAATCTTCGTAGTTAAATTATCTACAAAAACTATCGTAGGTAATTATCTCCAACATTTTCTGCATATGTAAATTACCTACGAAGATCTTTGTAGGTAATTATTTATGACAACCTTCGTAGGTAATGTACATACAAAAATTTTCGTAGGTAACATTATAATATAAAAAAAATTATAAAAATTTAAAATAATTTTAATTTCTAAAAATTATCATTCAATATTTTAACATATATTGATTGATGTCAGGACTTACGTCTAAATTCTACTTATAAACAATGCAGTAGACAATTTTTTCTATTTAATTATAGCTCATAAAATATTCTAGAATTAGAAAATATAGTAGTTTTATATCATAGACAAGAGAAGTGATGTCTAGACATAAAAGTTGGCCTCCACTTGTAGATCCTAAAAACATCCCAACATTCAAATAACACATTCAAATATAACAACATACTTATCCAAAGGTTTAGCACCATTCATATCATCACATCAAAATATTAAAACTACAAATATAAAATAAAGTAGATAACATGGATTAAGACACTACCAAATAATCTATATAACTCAAGTTCTACAATTTAAAAACTAACTAAGAATCTGCATAATGAGAAGAGTTTTATCCATGATGGTGGTCCCTCTCCTGTGCATCATCTTGGTTTTGGTTCTCATTTTGTGGTTGTTCATTGACGTCTTGCAAAATGGTTTGTGCGACGGGAGGAAGAAGAGTGAGAACAATAGTTACTAGGGATTCTAATTTTCTCTACAGTCGTTGATTCTCCTCCCTAGATTGATGAAACTCCTCCCTAGATTGACGAATTTATTCTTCCAACCTTAAAATCTTTTGTGAATCCATTGTTGTAGAACTAGATGGTTGTTGTGTGAAGGCTTCCCCACAAAGATTATTTGCATTCAGTTTTCCAACCCCATATACTCGTCCCTTAGGATTTTTGCCACCACAGCAACTAACCAACTTTTTTTCCTTAACTTCTCTTCCTCACTAGGGTCCAATGGAGATATTTAGCATGTGACGTGAGAAACCAACATGAATCTTTTCACCAGGGTCATAAGAGCATCATACCTCAGTTTTTGATGTCATAGTTGATTGAACTGGTTTTTCTTTTGAACCAATAGGAATCTTTTCACTAGGATAAATGGATTCTACATGTTTTCCCTCTCTGATAGTTCAAAAACAATGGCAAAATTAATTTCAAAATGGTGGCCAAACAGCTAACACAAAGGAAATGAGATGCAAGTTATTAAGGACAAACCTCTAACAACAGATTGCACTTCCAGGCTAGCAAACTGCATTTTTAAAATTAGAATGAGAAAGCATGATTCTTCAGCTGATGAGTTTACATACCATAATAAACTTTAAGAAAAAGTTAATACTAAATATTCCAAAGCAAGGATTTCTAAAATGCTTTAAGAAGTTTTCAAGGCCATTTGTGGATGATGAGTAGGTTAGTTAGTGATAAACTAAGGAAAATGGTATCTTACATTTAACTGATCAGTTATATCTTCTTTACGATGTTGCTTTTCTGGAAGTTGAGCTCTTTTAATTTTATCATTAGTCTGATCCAATGGTGCACTTTAACGAAAATCCTATTTGAACAGTCACATAAAATGAGTTATGAGTTATCAAAGTCTATTGTTATCAAGATTTGTAAGACAAAATTCAACAAAGTAATAAAAATATTACTTTTGAATTTTAGAGATTGTTATCAATATGTCCTTGATAAGACATCTCATCAACATCACCCATACTTTCATCATTTTCATCACTCTGATTGCCACTTTCTGCAGCAAGCTCTTCTTTCTCAAGTTGATCCATTATTGCCAGGATTCGAGCATATTCCCCATCATTAGGTGCAGCATTTCCCAAATTAGGAGCATCTTGTTGCAGTTTACTTGGCAAAGAATATTAACATATTTTGACTAGTACTTAGAAAGTGAGAGAAACAACGAAACAAAGCATAGGAGAGTAATACTCAACACTAATTTAGAATATACATGATTGATTTCAAATATAAAAGTTATTTGAATAAGCATAAGTAGTATCTGAAAGCTAATAGCTTGGACATAAGTGTGTGAAATGGAAAAAGAACTATAAGTGGCTCTGCAATTTGTTTATCATAAAATCAAAAACATAAATACAGAGTTTAAGAAGAATGGTAAAAAATTTCAAGCCTTCCATGCAAATCCAAACAAAATATTTGCATATCCATCAAAATAATAAATCATAAATGCTACTGCCAACAAATTGTAGTAGAATGTAAAAGTCAAAGCAGAAATGAAATTTGATTTGCCTGAGGATGGAAATTATTGTTATATGTATAATCTTAATAAAAATATAAAATCTTAAACAAAAGACTTCAATTTATCCAGACATTCCAGCCTTCTCTCTACCACTTTCCACTTATCATGAACTTTAACTATCATCTTATATAAAACTTAAATATTGGAAAAAAAAATATATGTAAAGCTAGAACATGTCTGATTCGGATTCCCCTTCATTTGAATCTTCCTCCACATAATCTTCCCTTATCTCCACGAGAACCTCCTGTGCCAAATTAAACCACCACAACAATTAATTATTCATACAAACATCAAAATATTAATATCAACTGCTATCAAAAGCATACAAACACAAAGAGAATATCATAAAAAAATGAAGCATAGTATGATGGTAGAATAAAACACCTTATAATTATAGAAACAAGGAATTGATCCTATATAACTAGAAATATTGTTCTAAGTGTAAAAATAAGGAGCAGAGCCTGTGTAATCAAGAATATCAAGATTATACATGTATTATTAAGAACAGGACATATCACAAGTCTTCAGCAATTTTTTATCATCATCAAAAAGGGGGAGATTGTTGACAAAAAGAAGAAGATGAACATCTTCCTCCAATAAGGAGTTTTGATGATGATGACTTATGAAGAAGTATGGAAGACTTGATGATGATGCATGGAAAAATGTTGAAGACTTAAAAGAATGCTTTGATTCAAGAGATACATTGAAGACTTAGGGGTTTAGTTGTTTAGGTCTTGTAATCTGTGTATGTTATTTAAAATAATTAAAATTAGTATGTCAAGAGTCAAGAAGGCAAAACCCAAGTAATAGAACACCAAGAAAATTTTATTTATCTGCAAAACTTACTGGAATAATCGATTATTCTTTGTGATAATCGATTATCTTAGTTAAAACTGATTTTTGAGAAAAGCCTCTGGAATAATCGATTATCACGACTGATAATCGATTATCACCTACTGATAATAGATTATCCTGATTGATAATAGATTATCACAGTGAGAAAAATGATTTTAGAAAAGTTTCTATAATAATCAATTATCACTTATGATAATCGATTATCTATGGCAGTTGTGACTTAACTTTTCATATTATTAACCTAATTCCTAAATAGGCTTCTATAAATAGAGTGGTAGGCTTTCATTATCAAAACACAGAAATTAGAGAAGTCTGAGTACTTCAGAACTCTATGTGGGAAGGCTTTGAAAAACCTAGTGTGGGTAGAGCGATAACTTTCATCAAATGGAATCTTGAGGGAGTGAGTGTTGTTGTTGTTGCTAGAAGAAGCCGGTCATCCTTTGTGTTATTCAAAGGAGGTGTTCATTCCTTGTGTGATTCAAGGAAGGTGTTTTCATCCCTTGTGGATTTCAAGGGAGGTGTCTTCATCTCTTGTGTGATTCAAGATATGTGTTTTCTAAACCCTAATCTTTCTTATCATTGATTGTAAGTTTTGTTTATTTTAGTGATTGAGTTAATCTCATTTTTGAGAGATTAACAACGGGACGTAGGGTCTTTTGATCCGAACCAATATAAATACTTTGTGCAATTTTCTCTTCTCTACTCTTTTTATTTTATTGTGTTTATTAAAATAAAGGAAAGAATTTTAATTGATCTTTGATATTAAAAGGGAAAATTTTAAAAGCACAATTTTTATTAAGAACCCAATTCATCCTCCCTCTTTGTTTTTGTCCAAACGATTAAACATTCCGCTGCACGATACCAACAAAGTTAAACTTCTAATATCATAACACATGATGTGTTTGGGTAAACAATTTGACGAAGCACTTATCATGGAAGAACTCATCATAGAAGCATTTAAATAAGCACTTATAGGAGAAGAAAATAAGTAAAACGAATTAAGTGTTTTTCATAACCTAAAACTATACACTACTTTTTTGAGAAACTATCCCATATGTTATGAGAAAAGCTCAATTCATTGCAAATTTTTACTTCCATCTCTTGCTAGTGCAGGTGCTTACACATAAACTTATTCTAACATGGTTTAAATGGTTATAAAAATCAAACCACATCCTATTTCTAAAACAGAATACAGAAGTCATCGTCAAAATTGCCTAAACACAAATCAAATTCAACTTATCATCAAAGTGAAGAACAAAACAAAGAAGTGAACCCTCACCACTACTTGAGAAGTTGTGGCATTGAAAAACGAAGCCTCTGCTTCAAGGTCCTAGCCTCAAGGGAATCAACCTGCGAATCGAAGGACTTCCCTCTTCGCTGCAAACTTTCATATGTAATTTAGTTTTCTGTTATTCACAAATGTATACATTATTTATGATTACTCTTCGTAGATAAAATAAAATTATTTATGAAAAAATTTCGTAGATAAATTTTTCTAGATAATAGCCAATCTTCTTGTAGTGTCAAGGAGCACTAGGAAAGGAAAATATACTAAAGAAAAATACTTAGAAGCTGCTAAGAGGTATTTCCCATTCATTCACTTATACGATTACAGAAAACATGTATTTATAGGATTGATTCTGCTTTGTAACCAGAGTAACAGAACCCTGGTTAGTTGGATTACAAACTACAACATTTTCACTCTCAAATTATATAATATATTATTTAATAATTTTTCAACAAAGATATTTTAGAAAAAAAATATATAAGTATTTAGTTAATACCTAAATATGCTTCTCTATACAAAGTTAAATAAAGCATATTAATTCCACATAAAATGGAGTAAATTTTTTGTCATATAATGTGTTATTGCTTATGCTCAAATTCAATTTCGAAATTTTACTTAAAGATGAATCAATTACCAAATCTTTATTCTTTAAAAAATCACCAAATGTTAAAGTATAAAAATGATAGATAAAAAATACTTGTAATCATTGCTATTTGATTATTCAATTATAATAAAACAAAAAAAAATTCTGTTTTTTTCCTTTCGGAACTATCAATTCTTGAACAAGACAAGTAACTTCGTAAGGATCAATTTAGTTACTTTAAAATAAGAGGAAATTAATTTCAACAGAAATAAAAAAAATTTAAATGTCAAATCCAAACAAAATACGCATCCAACGTTTAACTAGACCAACTTTCCATCAAAACGTATATCATGTAAGAAAAGAATGACGAATATCGAGTACGCGTGTAAGTCTCGGTCAAGGGTTAACAGATATAAAATTAAACATATTTAAATTGTAAATAATAAGGAGTTGCTATACAATAACATAAAACAATAATAATGGAAATATTTAATTATACTGTAGCCCAGTGGATACGCATTATTATATATCTTTTGGACCATCAACATGTCGACTTTCTGTAAAATGATAAAATATAGTTATTAATATGAATCAAATCGATACCTCTGCATCTTTTTGTCAAAGATCAACATGTCAAAAAGAATTAACCAAATAAATATCATCAACATGTTCAAGAATTTATCATGGGAAGATGAACATGTATGTGATGGTTTAGCAGTCATGTGTTGACATGTCAAAATATATATGTATATATATCATGCCCGGTAAGAGAATTAATACAAACCATGGATGCCAAGTCTTTGCGTATTACCATTTCAAAGCACAATATTCCTGCGCATAATATTACTAATTCAGATTATAGCTAAGTCATCTCTACCCATTTATACAACAAGGTTTACACTTTATTCATATAAAAATTGATTTTATTTCTAAATTATGTAAGATTTTGTTTCTAGGATTGGACAATAAAACCTAAAAAAAGTGGATAATTGTATTAGCATGGATCATGATTAGTTACACATTTAGAACAAAATTATATATTATATAAGTTACACATTTAGTACAAAATAAATAAGAAAAACACTTAATCATGATTATAGACATAAAGACAAAAAAAAAATGCGATTAAGCCTTTGTCCTTTAAAATAATCATTTAGCTATTACTTGTGCCCGGTCAATCTAAATTCCTCTTAATATAAATTGGATGCAAAGTGGTATTGAGCACACATATGGCAACAATGAGATTGAATAAGGACACGCAGAAGGAACTGACCAGACTGACCGTGGTATTACTGATGGTTTTAGCAGCAGCGAGCCAAGCCCTGCCCGGCTGCCCGAACTCCTGCGGAAGTGTTTCATCAATTCCGTATCCATTCGGCGTCGGCTCTTCATCCGTCACCGGTGAAAACTGTTTTCTGGAGGGAGAATTGGAGCTCAGATGCACAAACTCAACCTTATATCACAGCGACGGTAACGTCCAAATTCTGAACATAAGCCTCGCCGGTAAACTGGACATGCTCGCCTTCATCTCCGAGGTCTGCAAAAACGAATTGTTAGGTGGAGTAGAAACACATGGCAACGATCCCTTTCTCAGAACACCAGCCTTCGCCATTTCTAGCGAGGATAACAAGTTCGTGAGCGTAGGCTGCGACACCTACGGCTATCTCAACAGTTTCCGCAACGGCACAGAATCTTCCACGGGGTGCTTGACCAGATGCGACACCTTAGAGAGCGTCCAAAGCATGCAGAGAAGCGGAAACTGCACCGGCATAGGGTGTTGCCAGGTCGACATTCCTCCTGGCATGAAGAACATCACTTTTCAAGCTTTCTCCTTCAACAATTTCAATTCCACTTCCGATTTCAACAAGTGTGGCTACTCCTTCGTCGTCAAAAACGGCAACTACACCTTCTCCGTCGACCATTTAAACGGCGTCCCGTTCACTATGTCACCCCTTGTCATGGATTGGAGCGTTGGAAACGACACGTGCGAAGCCTCCGAGCTCAGAGCAGATTATGCATGCAAGAGTCCTTATAGCGACTGTGAGAACTCGCCGTTTGAATATGGTTACCGATGCAACTGTAAACCAGGGTTTCAGGGAAACGCGTACCTTCTCGATGGTTGCCAAGGTAATTCATTAATTTATTTCTTAATTATGCTATAATATTCGAACAAATTTAAGAACTAATTTTCTGGAGTCAAATTAGCTTACACATTTTTCTTAACCTGTCCTAATTATAATTAATAATTTCAACACGCTTATTTTTAATACTATAAAGCATGATCACGTCACGGTGTTCCGAAAAGCCGGCCATTGAAATATATATAGCATGGTGGGTGGACTTTACAAGTCTCTTTAGAGTTTCATGAATGAGATAATATGGTTATTTCAATTACATTAATCATAATCAAACGAAGGATAATAATAATAATAATAATTAAGTTCCAATTCATTAGACCTGCTTATGCTAAAAGATTTATTATTTTATGTCAATTTCTTTCATAGAAACTATATTGTGGATTTTTTTTCTTGTTAAACATATTTTTTTAATTTAATATAACGTATTTACAAGTCCGTTTCTTTATATAACACAGAAGTAATGGATACTACAATTATGCAGGACTTGAATTAAAATTTCACAAAAGGAAAATCGTGTCGTTATTGTGAATCATGATTTCGCTCAAATTTAAGATTGAAATAGTTTTTATTTGTCCCAATGATGTCCAACAAAAAATGTACTAGTGTTATAAATTTGATTAATTTAGACTTATAATTTAATTTTGTTTGTAGACTTTCCTGAGTGTAGTAATAACAAACACAATTGCGATAGTAAAGATCATTGTCGTGAGACTCCGGGTTCCTTTGAATGTTTCTGTCCTGACGGACTTATCGGAAATGGGACAAAAGAAGGCGGAGGATGCCACCCAAAGCAGCCGGCCGATGCTTTTACGAAGATCGTCATCGGTAAGTAAATAAAAAATTGATTTGAGTTTTGTTTTGCTTGATGTTTTAAAAGAAGTGGGTATTCAACACAGAATTAATAAAATAATTTGTGGTTATGAAAAGGAAGTGTTATTATGAAACCCTTTAAGAAAAAAAAAATTACTCATTTAACAGATAATATATCAATTGTTTACTTCTTCTTTTTTAACTTAAAATGTTATTATGTTATTAAAGTAAATTTTTATTTTTAAAAGCATATCAAACTATATTCTTTTAAAAAAATGGGTTATTAAAACTTTATCATTCTATTGCATAATTGTTTTATTCATATTCATATTTTGGTAACAGGTGCAAGTGTAGGATTAATTGCCCTTTTCATAGGGATTTCTTGGTTGTACTTGATGTACCAAAAAAGGAAAGTCTTAAAATTGAAGCAGAAGTTTTTTCAGCAGAACGGAGGCATCATTCTGAGACAACAACTCGCCACAAGAGAAGACTCATCTCAGACCACTACAATTTTTAGTGCAGAAGAACTTAAGAAAGCCACCAACAATTTTGATGAGAGCTTAATCATAGGTAAAGGAGGTTATGGTACAGTTTTCAAAGGAGTTCTCTCAAACAACAAAGTTGTAGCAATCAAAAAGTCCAAAATAGTGGATCAGAGCCAGGTGGAACAATTCATCAATGAGGTCATTATACTGTCACAGATAAACCATAGGAATGTGGTCAAACTCTTGGGATGTTGTCTAGAGACAGAAGTTCCTTTACTGGTCTATGAATTTGTTAATAATGGCACCCTTTTTGATTATTTACATAACCAAGGTCAGGGAGTCAATGTTTCATGGAAAACGCGTCTAAGGATAGCTACAGAAGCAGCTGCAGCTCTATCATATTTGCACTCAGCAGCTTCCATACCTATCATCCACAGAGATGTGAAGACTGCTAACATACTCTTAGATGACACTTACACTGCCAAAGTTTCTGACTTTGGAGCTTCAAGATTGGTTCCACTTGACCAAACTGAAATAGCTACAATTGTGCAAGGAACCTTTGGGTATTTAGACCCGGAGTACATGCAATCAAGCCAGTTGACTGAAAAGAGCGATGTTTATAGCTTTGGAGTGGTTCTTGTAGAGCTGCTAACGGGGGATAAACCTTTCTCTTTTGACAGGGCAGAAGAGAAACGGAGTCTTACAGTTTACTTTCTGCGTAGCTTGAAAGAGGATCGTTTATTTGATATCCTTCAACTAGGTCTTTTAGATAAAGAAAACCAGCAAGATATTATGCAGGTTGCTATTCTTGCTGCCAGGTGCCTAAGACTTATAGGGGAGGAAAGGCCTAGCATGAAGGAAGTGACAATGGAATTAGAAGGAATAAAGCTTATAGAGAAACACCCTTGGATCAATACAGGAAAAAACTTTGAAGAGAGTCAATACTTGCTTCACGAGGCACAAAGCAATTATGAACATGGTGATAGTAGTAGTGGCCAACAAGGATATGATAGCTTGAGAGAACTTGAACTAATTGACTTTGGTAATGGAAGATGATCAATGAACATGACACAACATGTATTTTCACTTCATTTTATTTCAATGAACATATTTCTTCAATCATTGTTTCATGTAGTTAGCAAGGTTATGATTAAAACAAGAAATTTTATTTGATATTTCTTATAACAGATTTCTACCTTTTGCCAATTTGTTGACTCATTTTAACATTATTTTTACCATATTTTATTTACTTTTATATGTAAAAAGTAATTTTGATTCATATTGTTTTAGAAATTGCTTGCAAATGTATTAGTAGGTTTATCATATTGCATTGCAAGCCTATTTATGAGTATTTCATTTCATAAATGTTATTTAAGAACAAGTAACTTTGAGAAACAAAATTTTTGGTTGGATGAAAATAAAGGAAACATGGATGAAGATATGTATTATATTTTGTGTATCTACATTGATATCCTCTTTTTTATGTTCCCTAATGTTAGGCAAGAGTGCATTGACAAAGTCAACAATTTTCTTGAAAATTAGTGTTAGTTAAAGGCCAAAAGTCCCATGTTCATAGGTTTCGTCGCTCGGTTGTCTCAAAGACAAGTTGATGCTAATTGAAATGTTATATATATTATATATTGTTAAAGAAAAAAAAATTAAAGTCCCTTATTATTTTGATTGAGCATTTAAATGCAACAAAGTTTAAAGTATAAAGAAGTTATGCTTGATAGATGTTGTAAAAAATATGAGTGCATGTACTTCATTTGACACATAATAGAGAAATATGTAGTTTTCCATTATGTCTAATATGTGAATAATGATGATCACACGATAAGTATAGTTAAAAACTTTATGTTAGCATGAAGTTAAAGAATATTCATAAAACTTAGGTATGTGATGCAGATAATATTTTCACATTTTGTTGTCAAGATATTCGAGCAAAATACAAAGTTCATTCAAATATCTTTTTGGATTAAAGCTTAAAGCTTTGTCAAATTTTCTAGCACAAGCATACCTTTCTATGTCCTAATATTTACATAAATCTCTCATACTACTTTGGAGTACCTCTTTCAAGTTTCACGGAGCTTCTTCCACTCTGAAATTAAATACACAGTTTTAAACAATTTTTTTTTTTTGCATATGCAATAAGCATAATACATATGCATATAAACATTTGTATTGCTTGTTGCATTTCCTAAATGCATCTAATTGACAAACAATGTTAGAAGTTTTAAAAAAAAAAATTATGCTAATTGTATTTACTTGAGCAAAATCTTTATTAGTAAAAAAGAGTTGAGGGAGGAAATTCAATCTAAAGATAGTCTTCTAAGTATTTTAAGAGTCCAAATAAGGTTGTTTTCTCATTCACATGCCAACACAAAAGTTATAGAGAATGTCAACCTCGTGAACATCACATCAACGATTTCAAGTAAAAGTAACCTATAGTTGTTGTGTTTGTGTGTATTATTGTAACAATTCAATTCTTGTCTTCACGATATCTATATTGTATTATTGTAACCTATATTGTATTATTGTAACAATTCAATTATTTTTATTATAAAGTTTGCACCATTTTATTAAAATTCAAAATAAAAATATCTTACATCCCAAACTTAACAAAATTGTAAAATAACTGTAAAATAAATGTACAATAAAACTTCTAAGACTACCCAACATCTATTGGTCTACTCTAATTCTTATCCTAACTGTTGTGCATCACCACTTGAGCTATCCTCTACTCTTGAGTGATGAAGACGATTCTCATAGTTAAAAAATACAAACATAAAAAATATAAGGGTAACATAACAAAGGAAAAACCTTAGTTTTTTAAAACTCACAAAGTGTTTAAAATTTGAAACATATGAAAATATAACTTTTCCAAGAATCCTTTCTTCGTTAAAAGTCAAAATATGAAAGTTTACCATGTGGACTCCTAAGAAAGAGTAGTGAGTCACAACAAAAAAACTTATAAACATTGTCTTTTCTAGCTAGAACACATGATCCTTCAATAGTCTTTAACAAAACTTGAAAATTTAAATGGTGAAAACAAAATTCAGCAAAACAAGTAAACCAAAAATTTCACACAGGCTCACACAAATTCATCGCTCTTCCGAGTAGCCTCCTCAACTAAGGAACAAATATCGCTCTTCCAATCAATCTCCCCGGTTATGGAATGATCACTCTAAAGAGAAACCTCCTTGGCTAATGGTGTAAGACCCTTTTCGAGATGCCAGATGTAAAAGTTTTTTTTTTCAAACTTCAAATCACAATCACTAATACCATCCTATTAAATAGGAATTTCCACAATTATTTTATCTGAAAATAACATCTGCCAAATGTTTGATTGAAACAAGTTTTATTCTCCAAAAATAAACATCGTTCAACAACCAACTAGTTTAAATAATCAAAACAAAACTTAAGACAATGTCTTTCAAGTCAAAAACTCAAAACAACTAGCTATTACATTTTATTCGAAATAACATTTTCAAATGAAAAAGAAAATCTCCCAAAAGCATAGTTAATAAAGTTTTAAAATATTTTGAAAAATATATAAAAGGAAAATAAATATTAAAAATAAAAATTGTTTCAAATGTCTATTTCCTTCAATTTGCTTCAATTTTTAAATTTTATTGAAATCTATTTTTTTATACACTAATAAAAGTTATATTGCATCACTTGATCAAAATCACACAAAGAACAAAGATTAAATTAATAATAAAAAAAATTTAACATAGATATTTCATCTTTTGAACTTCATTATATGTTAGATAGTGATAAAAAATATTCGTGACAATTACATTAAATTATTATATTATAGTAAATAAAATTATTTATACAATTATAGTGATAAAATTACAAGTATGATAATGAGTTGGAAAATAAAAACAATTATATAAAAAATATCAAAATAGTATTCTACATTATAAAAATAAATAACAAATAAAAATATTAAAAAAATTATCAAATGTGTGTCTTAGAAATAATTTGAGAAATCATTAAATGAAATCGCACAAAGAAAACTTTAGATATCTAAGAAAAGTTTTCAAATATAAATTTATTCGATGATTAATTGATAACGAAAATTGTTTTAGCGAAATAAAAAAGTTCATCAAATGAAACAAAAATTAATAATAATGGAGTAAAGAAGATTTTGTTGTTGTTTATATTATTTAATAAATGAAAGATTTATGCTATTGAACATATAAATTATATAAGTGTTATTATTTGTTAAAGGTTAATTAAAAACTAATTTATATTTCATCTATTTACAAATATGCTGAAGTTGAATTATAAAGTGTTAGAAGTGAACTTGAGACTCCCGACAATTAAGACATTTGACAACATTTAATTATCTTTAATGACAGTCACAACACTTCTAATGGATGCAAGAGTTAATCTTTTATTATTTTAATATATTTTCTTTATGTGTTGGTTCATGTAAGACCATGTATGGAAATATCAGGTTGTTATCAAAACTGAACAACTGCTCCTGCCTCTATACTTTGCATATTAAATAGAGTGTTTCTTGGGGTGAAACAATGAAAAGCGGTGGCGGATAAAGTAAACAACAATGGGCCATCGAGCCCAATCTTAGAAAAGACGCAAAAATTAAAGTGTAGAAACAGAAATTAGGCTGCTGCCAACCCATCTTAGAAAATAAAGGGTTAAATATGTTTTTGGTCCCTCAAGTTTGAGCGAAATTTGGGTTTAGTCCCTCATCAAAACTTTTGACCAATTTAGTCTTTCATCTTCCAAAATGCGTGAATTTAGTCCTTTTAACCAAATTTTGGTAAGTTTATCTGATATTTCAAGTGCATTTCATGATAGTATTTAAATTATTTATACTGTTTGACACATTTTTGCTTTAATGTTAACTTAAATACTATCATGAAATGTGCTCTTAACGTCAGATAAACTTAACAAAATTTGGTTAAAAGGACTAAATTCACGCATTTTGAAAGATGAAGGATTAAATTGGTCAAAAATTTTGATGAGGGACTAATTCCAAATTTTGCTGAAACTTGAAGGACCAAAAACATATTTAACCCGAAAATAAAAGGTATGGAAACTAAAAATAAAGGGTGGAAAAAGAATTTGGGCTGCTGCTAACCCATTCTGAAAAAGAAAATAAAAAGACCACAAAAAAAAAAGAAAATACACAAACATAAATTAATTTTTATTTGTCAGAGATTTTTTATATTTTACTTTTCTCCATTTTTATTTTACTTATTTACCTTTGAAATTTAATTTAAAATTTTTCAATTTTTTTTTACCTACTTGGACAAAATAGGATGTTTACATATATTATGATTTTATCTTAATTGTAGCCTATAGCTCATTGAATAGGGTTATTTTCTTCATTATTTCACTTGACTTTGAATGGTCCTACTACCTCTTCTACTACGAAGGAGAAGCATTTTCTTGTCTTGTTCTTCTTAGTTTTGGTTTCGACACACCAACAAGAGAATACATTGAGGTTCATATTGGTATTCCCTCTTGTTTTCTTCCTCCTTTCTTTGTTTTTGCCTTTATAACTGACTCGTGCATTGTGCTCAGCAATTTAGTCCAACCATTGAAACATAGTGACGCCCTCTGTGCTTTTAAGTACATACATTGTTACAATGACCAATCTTTGGTCCTGCATTGTATTTGCAATAGTGAGTTGCATCAACGCACACTCCCAAGTTCTCTCATGGATTATTGCTTTAAATTTTTTATATTATAATGTGATTTTATAATTTGAATTATCTATATTCTAAATATGTGGTTTAGTGTTTTTTAAAAAAAAAATAGTTTATTGTATGCTTAAATTGAGTTTGTTTGAAGTTATTATTCCATGGAGTGGGTCTTAGTTTCTTGTTTGAGATTCAATACGAAAATAATGTACTACCTCCAATTTGAAAATTTTGTATATTTTTAAAAATTAATATAAGAGGAAGTAATATTAATGTCTGTATTGAATCTTGAATTGTTCTATTGGACAATTTAAGAAGATTAATATTTTTTTAATAGTTTATTAGTGCATATATATTTTAATATATATTTTCAATGTTTCATGAATTTTGTTAACTTGTGTTGATCTTTAAATGCATATTTGATTGTTGTTGATAAACACTTTCAGTTTTGTGTGACCTAAAGAATAATGCGAAATGTCGACAAAATTTTTGTAAAAATTAAGAAATGTTGTTTAAAATTGATATGTTCCAATGAATTGGATATGGTCACACTTTGAATACAAAAGTGAAGTTATCACTCGGTTAGACAATGCTGAAATTGTTTATACGATTTCAGAACATATACATATGGATCGAGATTAGATTAATTCATCACACATTAGTGTTGAGTATGAAAGAGTAGTGGAGGAGTTCATACAATTTGCGCAATGTAATGAGGGTAGAAGTGGTGATGAAGCCAAATTTATATGCTTTTATGTTAATTGTTTGATTGAGAGAAAGTTGTATGCAACCAAAATTAGGGAACACTTTCTCTATGTTGATTTCCTTCGAAGTTATACAACTTGGACACGGTGTGGCAAATTAAATGACTTTCCAACTATCTCTCTGTTCCACCATAGAAGAGTGATTAAAGGAAAATTGATTAAAGGATATCATGCATGATGTTTGTATAGAAGCTTTTGCTCAAGCACATGTGTGTGAGACAATGTTTATTGATGTGGAGATTGTAAGACTCAAGAAATTTAAATAATTAAGTAAATAATTATGTCATTTAATGTTGTGGTTTATGACATGGAAAAGTACTAGCTCAAGTTGTTGAGAGCACTCATTATATGTTATTTTAATACTTTATTAATTTTAATGATATGCTTAATCATGATGAGTGATTATAAATTCCCAGATGTATAGGAATTATCATGAATCATGAATTGGTTGAATGGTTGTGCATTAACTTGGCAATGGTGTGGTTATGTGTTCAAATCTCAGCTTATGCAAAATAAGGTTCCTTTTTGCTAAAATTATTTTTGACATGGATGGGAAGAAGCAGAAAACCCTAGCCGTCTAGAAGAGCAGCTTTGATAACCGCCTGACAGTGAAGAGTTGCCGCCAGGCGATGCGTGTTGGTGTTCTTTTCATGAAAAATAGTATTTTTCGTACTTTTCATGCAACAGGAACTGTTGGGCGCTGGTTTTATACCGTCAAGCGCCAGGTTCCTGATTTCTAAGAGCTAGGCGCCACCATTTTTTTAGTTTGCGTAATTTTCGTAAAACTGTATTTCTCAGTTCGTTAACCGTCCGATTTAGGTGTTCCATAACATGTAGTTCTTCACTTTGAACGGTGGAGATTGGATTTGGGGGTCAGTAGCTAGAGATATATGTTACTTTGCTGGTTTTGAAGTCTTTAAAACACATGAATAAGCTCTTGATAATTTCAAGTAACTTCTAATGAAGCATGATTGGGTTATGTTGTAAGTCTCTATGAATTTGAATGTTCCTTTGGGTTAGTCACATGTTGAGAATTGGTTTATTGGTGAATGCATGTGTGTCAATATAAATTTGCATTGGTGTATAGGATCATGTGCTTAAGTTGTCAGAGTGTTGCTACTTTATATTTGTTTGAGCATACGTTATTCATAAGTTGGAATTGAATGCTAGCACATATGTAAGGGTGGAATATATATATATATA
>Ga0214544_1002074_pt1 | contig 42170 bp, 9 predicted proteins | sample CNSS3metaG_FD_160074 | JGI IMG/M metagenome (GOLD analysis project Ga0214544, IMG submission 160074) | Root nodule microbial communities from cowpea collected in UCLA plant growth center, Los Angeles, California, USA - CNSS3 | ecosystem: Host-associated > Plants > Roots > Nodule | place: USA...
TAAGTTGTAGAATAGAGGTATGGGTCCAGTAAATTTATTGTTGGCAAGGTCAATCTCTTGAAGTTGTGAGGCATTGGATATGGAATTCGGAATTACCCCTTCAAACATATTAGTTGCCAGGTGTAGATACTTTAAATTCGGAAGAAAAAGGCCAAAATTTTGTGGTAACTCACCCGTAAGATTGTTCTTTGTGACGGATAAAAAGACTAAGGAAGAGATGTTGAAGATAGAAGTGGGAAAGTTGCCAGAGAAATTGTTCTCTGAGATTTGAAGAAAGGAAAGATTGCGGAGATTACCAAGTTCAGTTGGAATGTCCCCCTCCAAACGGTTCCTTGCCAAGGAAAGATTCTTAAGAGAAGAGAGATTGGCAAATGATGGAGGAATCTGACCTGTGAGATTATTGACAGAAAAATCTAAAATTTGTAGACGGTGGAGATAACCCAGTTGTGACGGAATTGTACCACTGAGATTGTTGGATGATAAGTGAATGACATTGAGAAGTGAGAGATGGGCAAAGTGTGTGGGAATTTGGCCATGAAAAGTGTTGTTGGAAAGGTCAAGTGAGTGTAGGAAAGTGAGGTTGGAAAGGTGAGGGGGCAGTTTGCCAGAGAGGGAAAGTCCTGGTAGATTCAGAGATTGGACCCTGTTTCCAAGTTTGGAGCATGTGACACCGTACCAGTTGCAGTGATTGGAGTTTGTGGACCAGGCAGAGAGAGCATTTTTAGGGTCAGTGACTTGAGATTTGAAAGAAAGAAGGGCTTCTCTGTCTGTGTTACTGTCACATAGGATGGCATGAAAATGATGAAATAGGAAACAAGAGAAGAAGAGAAGTGGGACGTAGATCATCATGAAAGTTGGCTTACATGTTCATTTGCATGGAAGGCAAGTATTTATTTATAGCCCAAATCCTTGTTGGGATCTTTAATGCAAGTCAAAAGTCGTTGCTTTGAACCAGTCATACTAAGGGTTTTGGAGTGGCAAAAGGATGAACTCAATGAGTGAACCATAGAATATGATGAGTGAAAAAAAGAAAAAAGTGTAACTTAATGAGCATGCATATTATGACTAAATGTTTAAATGGTTCAGTGCCACTTAAGGCTCTCCATGGAACCACCCATGGTAGCTGCTGTTGACTAATATTTTCAGTTAATAGCAGTTGGCTGTAAAAACAGTTCGTGAGAAATTATATATTTTTTATCTATTTATTTATTATATGAATTAAATATGTATTGGATTCATAGATTGTTATATTGAAAAAATTGTATAATGTATTTCTGTTCATCTTTTTTTGTAAAAGTCATCTAAAATATTTATATAAATTTTATGAACTAGATGAAATAACTACATATTTATATAATAAATATAATATAATATTTTCATGATAAATTTTACAATAAACTACAATATAATATTTATACATAAATGAAATAAATATATATTTACTTTATAAAACTGAACATAATTTTTAAAAATAATTTAAAAACTGAAAACATATTTATCTCTTTACTCATTTATTTCATTATTTTAATACTCAGCTAATATTCCAATTAATACGTTGCTCTCAGCAATCATTTGACTTTATTTTATTGATGAGTTGCGTGTTGACATTTCAATTATGAAACTTGCGGTTCTTCGAAACTTTGTAATCCAAACAGTTTTATGTTTCCAGACGCGGTTGAGAGAAAGAATTTGTACTGCCACACTACCCGCAATCTTCGGTTTTGAAAAGGATGTATAATTAAATATTAAATCTTTTTCACCATATATATAATGTTATATCACCATTATTTTTAATTATAAATCAATATATATATATATATATATATATATATATATATATATATATATATATATATATATATTGACAATAATCTCTTGTCTATTGCTATCTCTCGGTGAATGATGATACCAAGGGTTTTTGGCTATTGCTAAATCAAGTTCTTTTGTTTTTTATTTTCTCTTGCAGTTTGGTTAGGGTTTGTTAAGGCTGCATCGTTGGTTTTTGGATTGGAAGTAAATAATAGGGCTTGATCTTTTCCATCCATAGATTTTTTTTATCGATGGAACATGATTAATAATTTCAGGTTAATGTAGATTTTGTTTATGTTGTTAGTGGGGTTGGGTAAAACAAACTAAACTTAACTTAACTAATAAAAACGAAGTAAAAAATAGTTTGTTTGAACTGAACCGAAAAACAATTCAAACGAATTGAATCAAACTATTTTTTTTTTAATAAATTGCACTGTACTATAACATAAACTTAACTGAATTGCCATAAACTGATCTGTTTTTCGAATTGTATTAGTTTTGAACTGAATTGAACTATTTTTGAACTGAACTACTTTTAAACCAAATTACACTAATTTTGATCTAACTGCACCATTTTTTAACTAAATTGCATTGATTTTGAACCGAATTACATTATTTTTTAATCGAATTGTATTATTTTTAAACCTAATTGCACTAATTTTGAACTAATTGCACTATTTTTTAACCGAATTGTATTCTTTTTTAACCTAATTGCATTGATTTTAAAACAAACTACAAGATCCTACTGAACATGAGTAAGTTTTGTATTTCAAGAATCATATTAAAGACAAACAAGATCATCCATTTATCAACAAAACCACATCACATGCATGATATTTCATTCAAAAATACATCTTAATACATATATAGGTTTTTCCGTAGGTTCTCCCATAAACAACGTCAACATACTCAATACTAATATATCTTCAATCATCCAAATTAATAACACTTAGATCCCATTTCATCATTTTTTAAAACTTAAAATAAACTTAAAAAATCAATAAAAAGTATATAAGTTTTCATATAAACTTTAATTTTTTTAGTTTTTTTTTTTCTTTTCATTGAAAAATTATTTAATTATAATATTTTATATAATCGGTACCAATATAAAAAAACACAATAACATATCACCATTGTATATTTTTTATAATAAAAAATATTTAATTTTAAATTGAAAATAATGGGCATATTGTGGAAGATTACAAATCTTGAATTCTTATATTAGTGATACTTCTTTTTTATCATATAATAAATAGACACATTATCAATAAAACGTGGGTTCAATCTACTTAAAGACTAATATCACTTTTAAATCAAAACTTTAATAGATTTATTGTTCAAGTATCTCGTTTATATTTATTATAGAACTTACATTTAAAGAACATACACACTAGTGCAGAATCGTGTTTTTACATCGCCTTATAAGCCTCGGTTATTGCGGAACCAAAGCCTATAAGGACGCGGTGACATTTTTGAAAATTTTCGAACTCTTTTGCCTCGGGTCCCAATCCAACCGAAGCCTATAAGGGCTTTTATGCTTCGGTTATCACTCAACCGAGGCCTATAACATGTCAGAGTTCTCCAAATTTTCAAAATTGCCATTGACAACAGAGGCTTTGGCCTCGGGTGAAATAGGACCGAGGCCTATTCCACTTCATGCCTCGGTTATTAATTGAACCGAGGCCATATCCCTTATTTAGGGTTCCAAATTCGCGAACCCAGCACTGTTCATCTTCATCCCAAACTCGAAGTTGTTGTCCCTCTCTACGCGAACTCCACCACACTCCGTCACACCATTGCGCCACCGTCCACCACAGCCACCACGTCCATCACAACGTTGTCACTTCTCTGTGCCACTTTGTTGCGACGTTGTGGCTATACGTCAATGGTGCAGGAAGGTGGGTTCGTTCCAGTAAGTTCGTGTTCGTGGCGGAGAAGAATGAGGTCCTACACAGTTCAGGGGTTGTTGCCGCAATGGTGTGATGCGATTGCTCCGATGAAGGTTCGAAGGTGCTACTGTGGAGGAACTCTGGTTCGTTCCAGCGCCTCACTCGTGCTTTGGGGTTTCATGTTGGTGGCAGATGACTCGTGTTCTTCTGTTAGGCGCGATCTGGATTGCTTTTGCGTTGAAGATGGAGGCAGCATAGTGATCTCTCACGATTAGGGGAGGTTTGCTGCGGTGGAGTTCGTGGCAAAATGGTGGTGAGGTTCGTTTGCGGCGAACGGTAGTGAGGTTCGCTACGGTGAATCTCTAAAAATTTAGAGACTCTATGGCCTCGATTTCTAGGATAACCGAAGCATAAACGTGGATCTATGGCTTCGGGTCACATCCGAGGCCAAAAACCTTCACCTTTTGACCTCGCCCCAATATGTTTCGGTTCGGGAACCGGTGCAGAACATAAAAAACAATCGCTGCCAAAAGCCTTTCCTACACTGGTGACATCATGTTAATCATGTGTTTCTTATTCATCATTTTAACTATGTATGATAATAGTATATCCTAACGCTGATTTATACCAGTTTAATTAAAGATCGATTTTAATTTCATAATTTGAATTAATCTACTTTTAGATATTGATTTTAAAATTGACATTTTCTTGTCCAGAACTACAGAAAAATACAGTTTAACCACACACTTGCTGAATTTCCAAAATATTATATAATAAAATTAAATTAAAAACCTGTCACACAATAAATTATATTTTTACACTATCATCTTATTAAATAAGTTGCAGATGTAAATAATTCAATCTCATATGGGTTTTGATGCAGACTCTAGTCATGGACGCACCAAGCTTAAGGCAAACAATTGATACATATGTCTTGCACAATATCATGGCATCATAAATTCAGAAATGAAGAAAGCAAAGCGAAAGATCAAAGATGGATTACAGTTCAGTTTTTAATTAACTGATAAGGGTACAACTTTTTAAAGCTAAATTGTTTTACGGTTCAGATCAATTATTAGTATAATTAGTTCAGTTTTCTTTTTTATTTTAGTTTTTAATAATTCAGTTAACTGTAGTTTAGCACAGTTAAATTAACTTTTCCCAATCCTAATTGTTAGTCTATATAACTGTATATAAAGGTGATTTCTTATTTTATGTTCATATTTCATAATTCTAATTTTAACGTTTATTATATAATTATTTGTTAAATTTTTAAAAATTAATAATTATTTTTAAAAATTTTCTATAAGACTGTCTATCTTCTCTCATTTTTTTTCTTATTCATCAATAGTTATTTTCTCATCTTTTCTTCCTTTGTTTCACTTTATTTTTAATAAATATAATTTTATTTTGTATATTAACTTAATAATATTATAATATCATCACCTACTAATATAATATTATACATATTAAAAAAAATACATACACACAAACACGATAACACATGAATTTACACTAGTAATAATCATATGATATTGATAATAATAATAAATTTAATAATAATAGTTATTATTATTATTTTTGTAATATTAATAATTATAATATTATTATACATTTAATATATATATATATATATATATATATATATATATATATATATATATATATATATATATATATAGTATTTGTAACATCCCAATTTAGTAGAATAATTCTAATTTATAGAACGCCTCATGTTTATAGTATAAAATAGAGCACCGACATAAAGTATATTAGAATTACCCTCTTACAGTTATCCCAAATTATACTTGAAGGGAAGCCTAAGGACAGAACACAAGAAGAAATGCTCAACAATGAGCAGTAAAGGACCTAGGAAGCTTAACTACATCGCAGCCTCCCCGCCAACATCACGATCACCAAGAGTCTCCACATCTTCTCACACCAAGGATTTGGTGATCATCATAAAAGAAAAAAGCCAAAGAAAAGAACAAACACAAAGAGAAAAGGTAAGTTAGAGTAAAATATTTAACATGTTATTGAGCAATAAGCACCCAAAACATGTGAAAGCAAACAATTAAAGGACTCTCTAACTCAATATCCGGATCATACTCTTGATATAGAATTCTAAAGGAAGTATGCGCCTGTGCTGGCTTCTAAACTTTGCAGAGTCTAGACGCAAGGAGTTATCACTCAACCACGCACATGGTTAATCCTCTAATGTCTTAGGCCCAATATGTCCCAAGATTAGGACCTCATGCCACTCTCACCACATAAATTATTCTGCTCTATGTGAGCGTGAATAATTTTTAGTGTTCAGGATACCTTCCTTTATTTAGACATCTCCTATATCAAGGTATACACTAATCACCATCACCAAGAGTTTTCCTTGAAACTCTTTTATCAACAATTTCCACATGCCATCTCAATCATTCAAGTCTCATGCCAATCCACCACCAATCAAACAAGTCATGTTTTCCATTTCATACTCAACATAACAAGATTTCATTTAATCTCATACTTTATAAATGCATACCAAGACATACATATATCACAAAATAGTATTCATCCCAAATAAATGAGTACCAACATTTAAGTACTTGCAATTCCATACAATCAAGCACAACACACAACCATAATTCTTACACCAAAATTCCTAAGAAAATTTATTATCACAAGACCAAAATCACTACAGTAATGCGTGATACATTTCTCAAGCTACAGACATCTAATCGACGATCCAAACCACAAAATAGCATGTTATGAACCAAATGTCCAAATTTGAGCTCAATCCAACTGTTAATGAGTCAGGTAAGTCAATTTTACTAAAACTGCGCATATCAGAAAAATACACAGTCGCCCAACGACCAAGTCACTCGCCCAACGACTGCGCGACGCATCCAAAATACAAGAAATAGCGTCAAATATCACAATTTCATGAATATTTGAACCCCTAACTAAAAAATATACCAAAAACTAACGTTTTCCCAAATCTTTTCTCATATTTCACAAAATATTAATCGCATAAAATAGAAATAACGTGAAACCCTAGCTTCCCTTACCTTCTTAGATGCTAGCAAACGTCACCAGTTACGAAACCAAAGGGTACCACAGCTCTAAGAATTCAAACAGTGAGCTGGAAATGTGAACAACGAGACAAAACGAACGCAAAAGGTTAAACCCTAGCCAGAATAATATACCCAAACGATAAAAACGTGAAGAAAGGACCAAGGAGCTTCAAAGTTTGACTTCTCTTGGAGGTATAATGCTCTCAGCTAGCTTGGAGAGGAGTGAATCTTTGTGCCCTAGCAAAACTCTTACAGGAGGAAAGAAAAGGGGAGGGAGACTCTGATTTCTGCAAATGAGACAGAATGCATGGGGTTAGGGGTTGAAAAGGGGTATTGGGTCCCCTTACTGGGCTAGCCTTAGGCCACAACAGGCTAAGCCCAAACACCTATAAAGCTCAAAGAAAAAAGGGGTTTACAATATTAGTTATAATGATAATAATATAAAATAATAATAGTATAAGTAAATAATCATAATAAAACTGATAAATAATAATAATTATAATAATATATAATAATAATAACGATAAAAAAACTAATAGTAATATAACTAAATTATAATAATGAAATTAATATATAATAATAATGGTAGCAATATAGAATATAAAATAATAATGATAATAAACGCAAATTTTTTAGTTAACACGTATGAATTAGGCTAAGAAACCACAAAGGTAACTTTCAGTCAATAAACGCACAAAGTTAAATATTGACTAATTTGTTCAATTGAGGACTGTAAAGATGATGACTGATTAACTGAATTTGTAGTACATATTATATACCTTAATAAATGAAAGGTTACAATAAAATACCTCTATGAAGCAACAAATAATATATACCTTATATAATACAAATGAAAAGTTACAATTACAATACACCGTTCTTTCATTAGTAAGGTTCCACACATTACAAATAACACAGTTTGCACAAACCTTGATACACTAGTTATAATTAATTTTTACCAGATACATTACAAAAAACATGATTTTGAGAGCATGTTTTTCTTCATTTTTAAATCCATATATATATATATATATATATATATATATATATATATATATATATTTATATTGTTTATTTATTCTTTTGATTCTTAATTTTTGTCACAAAAATGTCAAATTGGTTCTCAGTTATTTGAAATTTTAATTTGGTCACGATTTTAAAAAAATTGATACAATTTGATTATTTTTATTATTTTTATTAAGTTTCTTGACACGGATAAATTTTTTTTTATTAAAATTAAAGTTGTTAATAAGGATGACTTGCTTTAATGATGTAATTATAACATGATCATGGTGCTAATTTTAATAAGAAACCATTGATTTGCTTCGAAAAATTTAACGAATTCAAAGGACTAAATTGCTATCATTTCTTAAAAAATCAATACCATATTAAAATTTAAAAAAATTAGAAGACCAATTTGACATTTTTAAATAAAAATAAGAACAAAAAAAAGTAATTAAACCTGTATAAAAAGCTAACAATGTGGCCAACAATATCAGGTTCAACTATTGCATGGTTTTGAAAGGAGTTCCAAAAAGTTGATATATATCCGGGAAGCAAAACTAAGTGAAACAGATGAATGATGAATCAACCTTAAAGATTGTATTGAGAACTATTGTAAGGAGTATAACAATTAAATCTTTGTATGGATAAAGATGTTTTTCCCTTACTTTGCAGGCCAACATTTGTTTGTGTTGTGTATGTCATATGTGCTACAACACTGATTTACAAATTATATTACCAATCAACATTATAATTCACCCAAATCCTACAATAATGTAAAACCCTAGATAAAAAAGACCAATTTATTAACTCCATTCCCGCTAAACAATTTTTCTTACCTATCTTTCCAATATGAACTCTACAAAGCCAACGGCACGAAACACCAGTGCTTCAACTCGAATGGAATTTTATGGGTGAGACTCCTCAACAATGCTTCAATGTCTTCTTCAACGTTAAAAACAGTGATGTTGCACAGAGCTCTGATCCTGTTCCATTCTTCATTTTCTACGTCTCACATATAATAAAAAATATCTCTTAAAACGGTGTGACATGACACTCATGACACTCCATTTGCAACGTCGAAAATACACTGACGTCCATTGGTCATTGATGAATGATTTCATAAATCTCGAAAGGATAAAAATCTAACCAAATCAAACTTTGAAAAAAAAAATAAAACAAAAATCGGTTAATATTGTAGATAAAAAAAACATAATTAACATTGTTACCATCAAAATCCTTTAATGACACATTATAATTTTTAATTTCTGTGTCAAATATTTTTTATTAAATTCTAAATTTAAATTACGGTCTGAAACTCTTCTATCAAAACATGATCACAAGTTATATACATGTGTAATTATGTAGTTATAAAAAGTAATAGTTTTAGAACTTATTTCTATAAATAAGTGATTTAGTATGTAAATAAAAATTATTCAAATATTAATATTCAAAATTATATTTAAATATATACTAGAATTCAAAAGTAGATTCAAATTTATAAATAAAATATATTACATACATATAAATATAAAATTATTTAAAGTACATTACAAAAGTTTATTTGCATTCTAGAGAGACTATCGAGTCGTATATACAGAATTTTCAATACTATCGTTGTCATGCAATAAAATTTGGAAAAGAGACCTACCACAACATTTTTTTCCACTGTCATCGGCATGCAATCCTTATGACGACTAAATTTCCAAGTTGAATATATTGACTATTTTAGTTTTAAAATTCTTCGTAAATTATTTTGTTGACTTTTGGCAAATGCTGTGTTTTTATTTTCCTTTAATAGAAATAGTTACTTTTTTTTTTGGTAAAATCAAAGATAACAACAGTTTTTTATAATTTGAAGTCTAAAACGTTGATCATTTATGGTGTGTTTGGATGAGGAAATTTAAGAGGGTAATTCATTTATTTGGAGAATTTGAAATTCTTTGCAATGAAATGTTTTGTTAGGATAGCGAAATTAAAAAGTATTTAAAATACATGCATTTTTTTAAAGTATTTCAATTAGTTAAATTAGAAGAAATTCAAATACCCTAAAAAAAGGTGAAATTTGAAATTCTTCTCACTAAACCTCACACTCTGGACTCAACCGCAAACGACCTCGGCAAACCCGACAACCATGATAGGTTGGGTTGGCCAGACGATCCAAACTGATCGGACCGACCTGATGACACAAACGAGTCGAACAAGTTTGACGACCCCGACAGGTCAGGCGGGCCCGACGACCCAGACAGGTCAGGCAGACCCGACGACCCAAACATGTCGGATGGGCCCGATGACCCAGATGAGTCAAGCAAGCCTGATGACCCAGATGGTCGGGCGAGCCCGATGACCTAGACGGACGGGGTGACTTGATGACATATATGGGTCGGACAAGCTTGACAACTCAAAGAGGTTGGTCAAGCCCAACAACCCACACCGCCCAAGTAGGCCCGACGACCAAGATGTGTCAGGCTGGCCTAACAACCCAGACAGATCGGACTGGCCCTACGACATAAACAGGTCGGGCGGGCACGACGACCCAGACGATCCGGGTGGGCTTAAAGACATAGACAGGTTAAACCGACATGACAACCAAGACGGTCAGCGGGTCCGATGGACCAAGCAAGACGAACGAGCCCGACGACAAACACGGGTTTGGCGAGCCAGAAAACCTAGAGGTGTCGGGCGGGCCTGACGATCCAGACGTGTCGGGCAAGCCCAACGACTCGACCGACTCGTTGACCCAAGCCTGACCGACCGTTTCCAAATTTATCATGAACTCAAAACATAATTAAGCCTAAAATAAATATTGATAAAATGAAATCTTATCCCACAAGAAATCCTATTATTTTATCCAAACAAGAAATTGAAATGCAAGGTATTTTAATTTCTTTATCCAAACAAGTTATTTAGAAAATGAAGGGAATTTAATTACAAGCAATTCAAATACAATGCATTTCAATTTCTCAGCATTGTTGAAATGCTTCACCCAAACACAAGGTTAAGATTTAATGTGAGAATTTACTATACATATATTTTTTTTCTTTACTAGACTTATCTAGGATAAGCTCCCAACAAAGGTTAAATTACTTGTAGGAGGGATTCAATTGCAAAATAGTTTTTGTGACTTGTCTTCATCCTTTGAGGAGAGTGTAGAACCCTTTTTCCTTTTATGCAGAGTAACTCAAAAGGTGTGAAATATGTGTAATAGATGGTTGTGAATAAGTTCACTGCATCAAGTTAGGATAAAATTGTTACATTTTTACCTCAATGCTCTTAATAGTAAGCAAAATACAATTTGAAGAGGTACGTGGTTAATAATAGTTGGAGAAGTTTGAAAATATAGGAATTTGATAATCTTTAAACAGGGAAAGATAGACACATAGGAAATTTTTGGCCTATCTCAAGTCATGGCATGGTCTTGGATGAAACATAAAATTTCTTTTATCAACTTCTATTGATATATATTTATACAATATATTAAAATTAAAATTTATAATACAATCATATTTATCCAACTATGTTTTACTGCGAATTTGTTCTATTGACTTTGTCAACTTAAGAAGTGCAATGAAATTACAAACTAATAACTTTTCAACTGTTCTAGTAGTTATACCATTTTAGTCAACACAAATCTAAAAGAATATTAGGTTACCTTTGTTTTAGGTACTAATGTTTAAGAGAAATATAGATTATGTTGATTTTCTGGTTGGAATGCTCCCAAATATCAAGAATACAATTTTGTGCCATGTTTAAGTATTATTGAAAGAGTGATTGCACATTAAATTTTGTTTGAAAAATCAGTTTTACAGATAGAAGACTTAATTATTTTAAAATTTTATTAAACTTTATTTATGAACTTTGATCCAAACCTACACAAACCAAAAAGGAGTGTCTTAAATAAAGACGTGTTCAGCTCGTGAAAAGTTCAGCAAACATGCTCTAACTAGCTTCACGAAAAGTATTATATATGCATAAATAATACTACGCTTTTGACTCCAAGTTCACATGCAACAACGTCTGGTTTAACATTGACTTGGTCTTTCTGTTTTTTTCTTTTCCTCCTGTTGCTGCTGCTCTGTCTATTATTAATTATCACGTTTCAAGTTGTTGAATTAAATAAGCAGTTGTAACTATTAATCTATCAGATGGATCAACGTATGAGGTATAATTAGGGTTAGGTGAAGAAATTGTCAGAGACGGGATGATCACGTTTGTAAGATCATCACTGTCTTCATCTCTATAAATACCAACTCCTTAAGTCATAAACTTCCATCCTCAAACTTGCAATAAGCTACACAGATATATTTTTCTAAAATGGCCATCTATGGTGCCTCCAAATTCATGACATTTGTTGCTGTTGCAGCGATAGTTTTATTCATGTTCTCTATGGCAAATGCTGACCAACCTGCTATTAAACTCGGTATGTTGCTGTTAGTTTCACAATCTCTTCTTTCACTTCCACTCAATTATTTATTTATATTCTCCTTTTATACGGTGCAGGGAGAAGACTATTCCAATATGAATTACCACCAGCATATGGATCATATCCTGGTGGTGGAGGATATAACCCAAAACCATGAAGAAAGCGATAAACTGATGCATAACAGTTCACTGTGCCTGAAATATTGCACTATCGTTCTTTAGTTCTATTATTTCATCAGGAGTCATAAAAGTTACTTTTAGTGACGATATGCATGTGTGTGCAAGAGTAGAAGATAGGAAAATAATACATGATGACATGTTCATGTACTTAATTTCGGCGAATCATTTGTACTACTGTTATGTGTGTCACCACTAATTAGTGGCTAGACCTGAATTGCAGCCAATAAATTTATATACACATATTCTATGATAACTGTGTGTGTGCGGATACCAAAATGACAACACCTCGATGCTTGCATGCAGAAATCCCAGAAGTAAAAATATTTTCACACCAATATCTACCATTTCACAACTCATTAAAGGATGAAAATATTATAACAAAAGCAAACTTTTGTATTTAAAAGAAAAAGAAGAGAAAGTGGACGACATAGTTTAAAATATAGATATTATACTACATCTATAATATCTATATTTCTGTAAGTACATTACTTTTCAGTGATTGTTTTCCTTTTAAAAGACTGCAGGAGGCATGTAGTTGTGATGAGACTAAAGTTCAAAGGACAGAAATAGAGTGCTTAATCGTTTGCAATTTTGATGAGGCGTCTCTCATGCTCCATCGTTCTTTAATCTGAAGAAACCCTTATGCATTATATAATTGCAGAAAAGTCTGTAAAATAATTTTTAACATCTCTCTTTTCCAAAATAGCTCACCAGAGCTTTTATTTCCTCATATAGCACGTTTAACATATACTAATTTCTTAAGAGAAGGGAGTATAATTTTGAAAATGAAAAACAGTACAATTTAAACACTGTATGACGAGAGACTAGTGCAATTTATTAAATACTTATTTATCTGATTCTGATAAATGTTGTTTTTTGGGCCACATCGATTGCATCTGGGCTTGAGGCCTAGTTCAGAAAGCGAGCATAGAGTGCTTAATAGCATGCAATTTTGATAAGGCCTCTCTCATATTCCATCGTTCTTTGGGTTGATCAGCTGCGCAACTCAGACCAACTCTTAACACATCACCGATGCACTCTTCAGCTTTATGCATCCAATGTGTGTTGCTGTCAAAGCCACTGCTACCATCATCACTGTTTGAGCTTTGTGTTGAACATTCATAATCCTCAATGAGCCTTCGATCTGCAACCTTCACTACTTCATTCTCATCCATGCTTGAGACAAATTTGTTGAGGCTTAACCCTTCTTTGAACATTTCATCGCTTGGTCTTTTGGCTGTGAACATCTCTAGCAGTAGGATCCCAAAACTGTACACATCGCCCTCAGTTGAAGCCTTGCTTCCAAAACCATATTCTGAAACATATCACACTAGTGTTATTAGAGCCAGATATAGGTTCGTGTATGTCAGTTATGCACAAATAGCATGTAAAAGGAAACTACAAAGCAAAAGTATTAATAGAAAGCAAAGTGTTAATGTGTACCTGGGGCTATGTAGCCAATTGATCCTTTCAGTCCTAGAGTGCTACTCTGCTTCTCTGATGTGTTTTGACACAAAAACCTTGCCAATCCAAAATCTACAACATGTGCAGTCATATTTTCATCTAGAAGGACATTGGCAGGTTTCAGATCACAATGTGCTATTGGTGGATCGCAGTCATGGTGCAAGTACTCCAGAGCAGAAGCAACATCGATTGCAATGTTCAATCTTTGCATCAAGGTTAGAAGGGAGCCTGACTCTTCATCTCCTGGGTGTATTTTGAAGTCCAAGTTTCCATTGGGCATGAATTGCATGACAATGGCCTTAAATTCCTCGCCTTTATAATCAAGGCTGGAGCAAGAGGTGATAACCTTCACCAGGTTCCGATGCCTTACATTTTTCAAAGCTTCACATTCCGCGTTGAAACTCTTAGACGCTTTGCTTTGTTGCAGGTCCAGGACTTTGACAGCAAGGGTCACGGTTTCACCAGTGTTGGAGCTAAACACTCCCTTGTACACAGAGCCAAAACCCCCTTTTCCAATTAAGTTTTCAGCTGCAAAATTGTTTGTAGCTATCCGAATATCACCGTAAGTTATATTTTTAGACAACCCCATGAAAGGGTCAGATGACACAAGGGTTTTCCTCTCCTTTCTTTTCTTCTTCATTGTCCAAAACAGAAAGAGCACTGAAATGAACAAAGCAATAGCACCAACCACTGCAAGTATGGTAAGGAGTATGATTTTTCTTTTCTTTCTTCCAACAAAACACGGGAGTAGTCCCAAATTCTGTACAATTTCCTTGCTAAGGCTACAGAGTTGGTTGTTACCTCGAAGATCAAACTTGGTAAGGTTCGTAAAAAGACCTTTCGTAGGAACCTCCCCTTCCAAATGGTTGAAAGACAAATTTAATTTCTGCATATACTCGAGCTTTTCTAAACTTTGAGGAATAGGACCAGTGAGACTGTTTAATGATAAATCCAAAGTCTCAAGGGATGCTAAATTCCCAATTTTTGTTGGGATCGAACCATTCAATCTGTTTCTTGCCATCGTTACCCACTTCAAGCTCAAACAGTTCTCTATTTGCTCAGGAATGTTCCCTGACAACTGGTTGTCAGAAATATGCATGGTCTCAAGCTGTTTCATGGTTCCCACCATAGGAGGTAACGGACCCTGCAGAGAGTTTCCTGCTAAATTCAACATTCTTAAGCTAGAAAGCTGAAAAATCTCATTTGGTACGGTCCCACCAAGTCTATTCAGTCGCAAGTCAAGAAAAGTTAATCTCTTGCATTGTCCAATACTTTGGTGAATTGTACCCGAGAATTGGTTATTTCCCATTGCAAGGATAAAGAGATTTGTGAGATTGCCAAAAATGTCTGGAATGTCCCCAGACAATCTGTTGCTGTATATAAGAAGTTGCTGTAGATTATTGAGTGCTCCTATTTCTGATGGTAACTCTCCAGTGAAAGAATTGATTTCAAAGGACAAGGATATGAGATTTTGGAATTTCTTCATTCCTTGGGGAATGGTACCAGTAAGATAATTATTAGCAACACAGAAATGTTCGAGATTCCGGGAAAGATTAGCAACAGAGCTTGGAAGCTCCCCAGCCAAATGGTTTTCATGGATCCGGAGTTCCTGCAACTTGGTCGAGTTTCTAAGGCTATCAAAGAACTGAAAATTTAACAACGTTGAGGAAGAGAGATAATTATGACCAAGAACGAGGCGGGTAAGGTTTTTTAAGTTGTAGAATAGAGGTATGGGTCCAGTAAATTTATTGTTGGCAAGGTCAATCTCTTGAAGTTGTGAGGCATTGGATATGGAATTCGGAATTACCCCTTCAAACATATTGCTTGCCAGGATTAGATTCTTTAAATTTGGAAGAAAAAGGCCAAAATTTTGTGGTAACTCACCTGTAAGCTTGTTTTGTGTGACAGATAAAAAGACTAAGGAAGAGATGTCGAAGATAGAAGTGGGAAACTTGCCAGAGAAATTGTTTTCTGAGATTTGAAGAAAGGAAAGATTGCGGAGATTACCAAGTTCAGTTGGAATCTGGCCCTCCAAACCGTTCGTGGACAAGGAAAGATTCGTAAGAGAAGAGAGATTGGCAAATGATGAAGGAATCTGACCTGTGAGATAATTGACAGAAAAGTCTAAAATTTGTAGATGGTGGAGATAACCCAGTTGTGGTGGAATTGTACCATTGAGATTGTTGGAAGATAATTGAATGACATTGAGAAGTGAGAGATGGGCAAAGTGTGTGGGAATTTGGCCATGAAAATTGTTGTTGGAAAGGTCAAGTAAATGTAGGTAAGTGAGGTTGGAAAGGTGAGGGGGCAGTTTGCCAGAGAGGGCAAGTCCTGGTAGATTCAGAGATTGGACCCTATTTCCAAGTTTGGAGCATGTGACACCGTACCACATGCAGTGACTGGAGTTTGTGGACCAGCCAGAGAGAGCATTCTTAGGGTCAGTGACTTGAGATTTGAAAGTAAGAAGGGCTTCTGTGTCTGTGCTACTGTTGCATGAGATGGCATGAAAGTGATGAAATAGGAGACAAGAGAGCAAGAGAAGGGGAACGTGGATCATCATGATTAAGTTGGCAAGTTGGCTTACATGTTCATTTGCATGCAATGCATATATTTATAACCCGAAACCTTGTTCGGATCTTCAATGCAAGTCTTGGGGCGTTGTTTTGAACCAGTCACTAAGGGGGCGCAACATTTTGACTTTTGAATCCAGTTTGGCAAACGGGTGCAACTGAAAGAGTGGAACATAGGCTATATGATGAATATTTAGTGAGTAGTGTTACATGTTTAAGTGAATTAAATGAACATGCATATTAATGACTACTGTTTAAATGGTTCAGTGCCACTTAAGGGCTCTCCATGGAATGGAACCAGTCATGGTAACAGCTGTTGACTAAATTTTTTTCACTTAATGGCAAAGAGTCAGTGAGAAATTATTTTTTCTTTTATCTAATTATTTATTTATAAATTAAATATAATTTTTTAAATTATTTAAAAAATTGTGTGTTTTTGTTTAAATTAAATATATATTTATTTTGTTCTCATATTTATTTTTTAAAAAATATGTAAAATATTTAAGATATGAAAAATGTTTATTATGTGACAAACAAAATTTCATGCAGTCATTTTATTTTTTGTTTTTGTATTGATGAGTTGCGTGTTCACATCTCAATCGGGAAATATGCAGTTCTTTGAAACTTTTTAGTCCAAACAGTTTTTGTTTTCAGCCTCCGTTGAGGGAAAAAATTTTGTGCTGCCATCCTTCCCGCAATCTTCGGTTTAGAAAAGGATGGATTAAATATGCGGTTAAATATGTTTTTAGTCTCTTAAGTTTCAGTGAATTTTGGAATTAGTTCCTCTTTGAAACTTTATACCAATATAATTCTTCATCTTTATAAATGCGTGAATTTAGTTCTTCTTACCAATTTTTGTTTATTTTATTTGACATTGTAAACACATTTTATGATAATATTTGAGTTAACATTGAAGCGAAAATGTGTGAAACAGTATAAACAATTCAAATATTATCATGAAATGTGCTTGAAACGTTAGATAAACTTAACAAAATTTGTTTAAAAGTACTAAATTCACCCATTTTTAAAGGTGAAGGACTAAATTGGTATAAAGTTTCGAAGAGGGACTAATTCAACATTTCACTGAAACTTGAGGGACCAAAAACATATTTAACCCTTAAATATATCAATATTTTTTCTCACCCAGAACTTGTAATTTTATATCAATATTATTATTTAATTATATATATAGTAAACATTAGTTTAAGTTTGCTTGATTTTGAGTATTTGATAGAGACTTAATTAGGATGTGAATTTATTAAATTTTTAGAGTCATATTACAATATGAACGGGTCATATAATTACAATATAAAATATTATAAGTGTTACATTTTTTAGAGATTGTAAGAGTATGAGAGATATAAGAGGTATATTACAAGAGAAACTTGTTATTTTATTCATATATTTTCTTTCTTTATCTATTTATACAATATATATATATATATATATATATATATATATATATATATATATATATATATATATATATATATAAAACAAAATGTAACAAAATATAAAGTTAAACAATTTTATGTTATTTCTTTTTGAAAATAAAATTATAAAATTATTGATTTGAGAATTTTTTCCTGTGAGTCAACTTAGTTCATCACGAATTCGAATCAGGTTAAATTGAGAAAAATTTACTTCTTTCAAAAGTGGATTGACCGACCCACTTAATCCACCAACATTTTTTTATAATTTTTTTAAATTATTTTATTTTAATTATTTAATAATTCTAATTATATAGGTTCACATTTATAAAATATTTATTTAATTTGTTTGTCAAGTTATATACGTTAATATTTTAATATTTAACTATTATCTTTATAATAATATATCAAGAATTAAGTGAATATTTTGATTGCATTATTATAAAAAAATAAATTAAATCAATTCATTTTTATTCTAATACAATCAATATATAGATTAAATTGAAGAAAAAATATTCGTAAGGAAACTAACCCATTAATCTATTCACTCGTAATATGTTAAACTGGATTAAATTTCTAAATCATCAAAAATTGAAACAAATTTAACTTACTTTTTTAGCTCAATTTATAAAACTACCAAAATATCTTATTCATAAAAAAGTAAACAGAATTGAATTGACATTTATCTAATTATCTTAACTTCCCATATCATTGAATTTATTGAAGATAGCTATCTCGCTAACTACCTTCCTAACTATCTACCTAACTAACCATCTATCTACTTATTTTCCTATGTTTATCTATTTATTTATATGTCTATTTATTTATATGTGTATCTGTGTTTATTTTTTCTTCTCTCAATCAATTAAGTTAACATTTCTTAATTTCCTATTCCGTGTTTAATAGTATCACACCACACACTCACACATCAAAATATGGAAGACATTCTCTGCACGGATATTCTTTATTTACTTGGTCCTATAAAAGACAAAAACCTATAAACACGTATTTTTATGAAAGAAAATATCATCTTTTCTTCTTACTTTCATATCAAATATCATAATTAAAATTAATTTCCAACAAGATATTTTTCTTTTCCAACAATTCTCTTAACTTTCCACATTATATTACAAGATAAATATCTACCATGCACACTCACTTTTCCTTTTCTTTATTAAATACAATATTATTGTTATTATTAATATACTTTATCCTCCCAATCAAATACTTTAATTATTTTAATGATTATATCATCGTTATTTTTTATTCAACTAAAGGTCTCATATTATAATTTTTTATTTTTTTCAAATATTTTTAATTAAATTCTTAAATTTGGGAAGCCAAAATAATATATTTAAAATTTGGATTAAAGATGTTTTTTTGTGTCTCAACTTTCACTATAAATTTTAATTAGTCTTTTGAAATTTTAGACCAAACTAGTTCTCATATTTAGAAATATATAGATTTAGTCCTTTGACTCAATTTTGTTAAGTTTATTTAACGTATGAAATGCATTTTCTATAGCTAACATTGAACCGAAAACATGTCAAGAGGTGTAAACAACTCACATGTTATCATGAAATGTGTTTGAAACATTAAATAAACTTAACAAAATTTGATTAGAATAATTAAATCCAAACAATTCTAAAGTTGAAGAACAAAATTAGGTCATAGTTTCGAAGAAGAACTAATTTCAATTTCTAGAATTAAGGGACCGAAAAGATATTTAACTCATTATATTTCAATATTTACTTTATTCATTAAATATTATATATTTTATTACTATCAATGATACAACAAAAATGAATACACAATTTAATATAATTATAAATATAAAATAAATCACATATATCTAATAGATTTTTTTTAATTAAGCCTAAACTAAAATTTTTAGTTATATTTTTTCAATGTAAATAATTATATTGTGTAAAAAAAATTATCTTCAATCTTATTTCATAATCTTGTTTGATAAAAAAAGGAATATTTCCTTTAATATTCTTATTAAAAATTGTTATAGATCAAAGATGATTAATATGATTTTTTTTTAAAATTTAAATTAATTTTCTATTGAATATGATATTAATAATTTAATAAAAAAATTATTAATTAATAGTAAGTGAATAAGTAAAAAGATGATAATAATATTATTATCTTTTTTAAATTTAATAATTAATTAAATTATTTAAAAAAAATATAAATATATTATCAATTTTAATAAGAAATGTATGAAAAAAAAAATAGAAGGGGGCATGGACCAACTAAGGTCCATCCCTGGACATGACCACAAGTTATATACAAGTATAAATTATGTAGTTATAAAAAATAATAGTATTTAAACTACTAACTTCTATTTAGTATGTAAATAATTTTTTTGAAATATTAATATTCAAAATTATATTTAAATATATGCTACTATTAAAAAGTACAATAAAATTTAAAAATAAAATATATTATTTATAAATATAAATATAAAATTATTTAAAGTACATTAAAAAAGTTATTTGCATTCTAGAAAACGTATCGAGTTGTATAATAGAATTTTCAATATCATTATTTTCATGCAATAAAATTTAGAAAACATACCTCCATAACACTCTTTTCTACAGTCAACGCCATGCAATCCTTATACGACTAAATTTCCAAATTGAATACATAGACTATCTTAGTTTTAAAGTTCTTTGTAATTTTTTTTGGCAAATGCTGTGTTTCATTTTGTTTTTTTAATAAAAGTACAGTTACTTTTTCCGGTATTATAAAAGATAACAACAGTTTTTTAAAATTTTAAGGGGAAAGGGAAGATGTAAATCTTCTATTCTCCTATATCGATAGAGGTTTGTTCATTCCGAATTTAACCACCCTATGTTGTATAATTGTCTAGAATTTAGAGAATCTATCCTTGTCTCAAGATTAATTTGAATTTACAGTAAATATTTTTTTCTTAAGTAGTACTTAAAATAAATTTATAAAAATTAGTGAGAGGGCATAATTTTCTTGGAATTCCCCAAAAGTTTGGTATTCTTATTTTTTTAATTTTTTAAATTTAAATTTTCATAGATTTTATGATTATAAGTTATAGACAAATTTAAATTGAAAAGATAAACAAACTATGTTGTTTGTTTTGTACATTTTTCACTAAACTTAATTGTCTTTATTTACGAACAAGAAGTTGATTTAAATATAATTTAATTCTTTAAACAAACATTTGACCTTCTAAGATTTATATATGAAAATAAAAGTGGTCTAACAATATATTTGAAGAAAGATTAATCAAAGATAAAATTGGTTGTAACTTTTTTTTTTATGAATAACATAATAATGTATTTGTATTATATTAAAATTTAGACTTAAATTTAATTTTATGTTTCAGACAAATTCTATAAATTTCCAACTGAGTCTTTAATAAATTGTTTTGATTTATCGGTACTCGCTGTCTAATTTTTACGTAGTTGTAAATTTACCGGGTGAATGTTATCCTATCTTGTCACCTGAATGTAATTTTATTTATATATTGTCACCTGGATTGTCTAGATGTTATTTTATTTTTTTAAATTTTAAATTTTAAAATTTTAAAGTTTTTTAATTTTATAACTTTTTAAAATTTTATGATTTTAATAATTGTATACTTTTATATATATATATATATATATATATATATATATATATATATTAATATATATATATTTATAAAATTATTAAATTTTAAAATAAAAAATTATAAAATATAAATATATTAAAATAACATATAACAATATATCAATGACAAGACAAGATAAGAAATGATACATTAATCAAATTAAACCGCAACGATTGAAAACTATAAATTTATTAATTACTTTAATAGATCATCAAATTAATCAAAGAGACTCGATCAGAAGTTCACATATTTTGCTAAAATTTATAATACAATCATATTCATGCAACTACGTTGACCGGGCATTTGTGCTATTGAATTTGTCATCTTAAAGAAGTGCAACAATCAAATATACAACCTAACTCTCACCTGTTTCAGTTTTGCCATTTTAGACAACACGTAATCTAAAAGAAGATTAGGTTACCTTTGCTGTAGTTACTAATGTTTAAGTTGGAATGCTCCTAAATTGATATCAAGAATACAATTTTGTGTCATGTTAGTATTATTGAAAAAGTGATTGCATATTAACTTTTGTTTGGAAAATCTGGTTAATTTTCATATTTGCGTCATTTTTTTTTTTCAGAAATTACAGAATAGGGTTGGTTAATAAAAAATTATAACTTTGGTGAAGTCGACTGGACCAAAAATATTGAAATAACAACTTCTATGATATGAATTGATAAAAAGAAAGTCGTTAGGACTCTACCGATTTCATCTCAATATCATTGCGACCCATAACAACTTCTTTTACCCTACTTTATAAATACCTAATCAAACAACTCCATTTTATAATTTTTCTTTTCAAAAGTGACCCCAAAATTAAAAAAAAAAAAATCGGAAAATCCGTTTTACAGATAGAAGACTTTTAATTATTTTAAAATCTTGAATTTATTAAACTTTATTTATAAACTTTGATCCAAACCTACACAAAATAAAAAACGAGGTGTCTTAACAATGGTATGTTGAGCTCGTGAAAAGTTCAGCATACATGCTCTGACTAGCTTCAGGAAAAGTATTATGCATAATACTATTCTTTTGACTTGAAGTTCACATGCAACAACGTCATCTACTAGTTTTTTCTGCACTTTTTCCTGTTGCTGCGCTTCTCTGTCTGTATTGGTAATTATCTTGTCCAATTCTACTGTAAGAGCCACGTTTCAAGTTGTTGAATTAAATAATCAGTTGTAACTATTAATCTATTATATGTATCAGCATATGAGGAAGAATTTTAGGATTAGGGGACGAAATTGTCAGAGACGGGATGATCACGTTTGTAAGAGATCATCACTGTCTTTATCTCTATAAATACCAACTCCTTAAGTCATAAACTTCCATCCTCAAACTTGCAATAAGCTACATACATACATTTTGCTAAAATGGCCATCTACGGTGCCCCTAAATTCATGACATTTGTTGCTCTTGCAGCACTACTTTTACTCATGTTCTCTATGGTGGCAAGTGCTGACCAACCTGCTATTAAACTCGGTATGTTGCTGTTATAGTTTCACAATCCATATTCATTACCTTCTTTCACTTCCACTCAATTATTTATTTATATTCTCCTTTTATACGGTGCAGGGAGAAAACTATTCGAAAATGAATTACCACCAGCATATGGTCTATATCCTGGTGGTGGAGGATATACCCCAACACCACCATCACCATGAAGAAAGGAAGATACTGATGCATTAAAGTTCATCGTGCCTGAAATATTGTGTTGTAGCCTCGTTTTTTAGTTCTATTATTTCATACGAGTCATAAAAATTACTTTTAGTTATGATATGCATGTGTGTGCAAGAGTAGAAGATAGGAAAATAATACATGACATGTTCATGTACTTAATTTCGGTGAATCATGTGTACTGCTATTATCTGTCACCACTAATATTAGTGGCTAGACCTGAATTGCAGCCAATAAAATTATGTATACTTATTCTGTGTGCGGATACCAAAATGTCTACACCTCGATGTATTAGATTATGCAACTAAACTTTGAATGCAACTCGTAGAAATGCTTCTAAGCTTATGTATTAGATTCATGGTAGAAGACAACGAGATTCCTTCATGAGGTGGTTTCCATTGAAGTGTATAATCTATTTGCAATTTGAATGAACTTAGTACCACTTTTGTTAAGCAAGTTTCTTTCCAGCCCTTTTATTGTAGTTTCACGATATTTTGTAATAGTAAATAATTGTAGTGAGATAAAAAAAGAAAACCATAAATCTAGCTGTTCGACATAATATAAAACCATTGGACAAGTTATTTCTAACCGGCTTATCATTAAAAACAATTTTTATTCAATAAAAAAAAATACAAATATTGGAATTGTTTACTTTATACCGACAACATATATATGTTGAAAGCATGCTATTTTTTTTTTATCAGCACAGTATAATATATAGATGTTGGTTATATGGAAGAGCATGTTAATGACAATCGTATAGAAAACTTGAAATCAAAGAAAGAAATATAAATTTCAAGTGGAAAACCTGTTACAGAGGAGCGAATCGTTGCACCTCCGCCATTTGTTTGAGCCAAAATGCATTTTGTCTTGTATAAATAGGTACAGTGAAATGAAGGAGCCTCTGGTATAGAATTATGCAGTCATTGTTTGCTTAATCTTATTGGTGGATAACTCAATTTTAATTTTAACGTAGGTTTATTAACGGAGGTTAAGATAATCTCTGAAGCACAAACATATCATAAGTTTTGGAACCCCGAAAGTACCATGGTTTTTTTTTTTAAAACCCTGGTAAAATTTGAAACCTCAGCTATTCATCCGTGTTTTTTGGGTTCGTGAAAACTCCGACGAACACGATCTCTCTCTAGTGATGATTTAGCGGTTAGTGGGGGGAAATTGAAATCTGGACAAATAATTTATCAGATGTTTTTATCCGGAGTAATGTAAAAACATATCTTCGTTAAATTTATTTTTTCTTGTAGTGACCTCTATTAGGTTACTTGTAGCCAAGCCTTTTAAATTATGCAGGACATTCCGATTAGTTTGCATAAAAGAATCTCATTTTGCCTTTGAAATTAATGTTTTATAATGGGAAATGCGAGATGGCTAGAGGTTCATCGTATCAAAGGCTACATGTTGATTTTTCGTAACCTCAAGGATGTTGATTTTTCCTATTACCAATAGAAAATAAATCATTCATATGCGCATTCGACTTAATTTTGGTTTTAGCCAACATTACCACAATATCTGAGACGAAGGATATAAAAACTTAAAGGCGACAAAAATTTTCGAAACTTATATATTTATCTTTCATATCTCTATTATACTACTACATCTATAATATCTATATTTTTGTAAGTACATTATTTTTCAGTGATTGTTTTCCTTTTAAAAGATTCAGGAGACATGCAGTTGGCATAGGACTAAAGTTGAAAGGACAGCATAGAGTGCTTAATTGTTTGCAATTTTGATGAGGCGTCTCTCATGCTGCATCGTTCTTTGGGTTGATCAGCCGTGCAACACAACCCAACTCTTATCACATCAGCTATGCACTCCTCCGTTTTATGCATCCAATCTCTTTTACTGCTAAGTTCATCGCTATAGTCCTCACTGCTCGAGCTTTGTTTCCAATATTCATAACCATCAATAAGCCTTCTATCAACAACCTTCAGCATTTCATTCTCATCCATGCCTGACAAAAATTTGCTTACGCTCAATCCTTCTTTGAATATTTCATCAGTTGGTTTTTTGGCCGTAAACATCTCCAACAGTAGAGTCCCAAAACTGTACACATCGCCCTCGGTCGAAGCCTTGCCTCCTTGACCATATTCTGAACCATATCATCCCCATATTTTATGTGGGTATGTTAGTTATGTACAAATAACAAATAAAGGAAACTGAAACAGAAAAAGGAAAGTCGATTAATTTGTACCTGGGGCAATGTAGCCGATGGATCCTTTCAGTCCTATAGTGCTTTGCTTCTCTGATGTATTTTGGGAGAGAAACCTTGCCAATCCAAAATCTGCAATATGTGCCACCATATTTTCATCCAGAAGGACATTGGCAGGTTTCAGATCACAATGAACTATTGGTGGGTCGCAGCCATGGTGCAAGTACTCCATAGCAGACGCAACATCAATGGCAATGTTCAGTCTTTGCATCAAGGTTAGAAAACATCCCGACTCTTCATCTTCCGGGTGTATTTTCATGTCCAAGTTGCCATTGGGCATGAATTGCATCACAAGGGCCTTAAATTCCTCGCCTTTATAATCAAGGCTGGAGCAAGAAGTAATAACCTTTACTAGGTTCCGGTGCCTGACATTTTTCAAAGCTTCGCACTCAGCAATGAAACTCTTGGAAGCTCTGCTCTGCTGCAGGTCCAGGACTTTGACAGCGAGAGTGGCGGTTTCGCCAGTGCTGAAGCTGAACACACCCTTATACACAGAACCAAAGCCTCCTTTTCCGATCAAGTTTTCAGCTGCAAAGTTGTTTGTGGCAGTGAGAATATCGCCGTAAGAAATATTATGAGGCAGCCCTTTAGGAGGGGCAGATGACACACTAGTTTTCCCCTCTTCTCTTTTCTTCTCTCTAGACATCATTGTCCAAAATGCAAAGAGCGTTGAAATTAACAAAGCAATAGCACCAACGACAGCAAGTACGATAGGCAGTAAAATCTTTCTTTTCTTTTTGGCAACAGCACAAAGGTGTACTCCCAGATTCTGGACAATTTCCTTGTTAAGGCTACAGAGTTGATTGTTACCTCGAACATCAAATTTGGTTAGGTTCGTAAAAAGACCTTTCTTAGGAACCTCTCCTTCCAAATGGTTGAAAGACAAATTTAATTTCTGCATATACTCGAGCTTTTCTAAACTTTGAGGAATAGGACCGGAGAGACTGTTTAATGATAAATCCAAATTCTCTAGGGATGCCAAATTCCCAATTTTAGTTGGGATTGAACCATTGAATTTGTTTCTAGCCATCGTTAGCGACTTCAAGGTTGAACACTCCCCTATTTCCTCAGGAATGTTCCCTGACAACTGGTTGCCAGAAATATCCATGACCTCGAGCTGTTTCATGGTGCCTACCTTAGGAGGAAGTGGACCTTGCAGAGAGTTTCCTGCTAAATATAATTGTCCTAAGCCAGAAAGTTGAAAGATCTCATTTGGTACGGTCCCACCAAGTCTATTCATGCTCAAGTCAAGAAAAGATAATATCTTGCATTGTCCAATACTTTGGTGAATTCTACCCGAGAGTTGGTTATTTCCCATTGCAAGGACATAGAGATTTGTGAGATTGCCAAAAATGTCTGGAATGCCCCCAGACAATCTGTTGCTGTATATAAGAAGTTGCTGTAGATTATTGAGTGCTCCTATTTCTGATGGTAACTCTCCGGTGAAAAGATTATTTTCAAAGGACAAGGATATGATATTTTCAAATTTCTTCATTCCTTGAGGAATGTTGCCAATAAAATAGTTATCAGCAACACATAAATGTTGGAGATTTGATGACAGATTAGCAAAAGATTTTGGAAGCTCCCCAGTCAAGTTGTTTCCATAGATCCGGAGTTCTTGCAACTTGGTGGAGTTTCTAAGGCAATCAAAGAACTGAAAATTTAGCAAAGTTGTGGAAGAGAGAAAATTATTACCAAGAATGAGGCGGGTAAGGTTTTCTAAGTTGTAGAATAGAGGTATGGGTCCAGTAAATTTATTGTTGGCAAGGTCAATCTCTTGAAGTTGTGAGGCATTGGATATGGAATTCGGAATTACCCCTTCAAACATATTAGTTGCCAGGTGTAGATACTTTAAATTCGGAAGAAAAAGGCCAAAATTTTGTGGTAACTCACCCGTAAGATTGTTCTTTGTGACGGATAAAAAGACTAAGGAAGAGATGTTGAAGATAGAAGTGGGAAAGTTGCCAGAGAAATTGTTCTCTGAGATTTGAAGAAAGGAAAGATTGCGGAGATTACCAAGTTCAGTTGGAATGTCCCCCTCCAAACGGTTCCTTGCCAAGGAAAGATTCTTAAGAGAAGAGAGATTGGCAAATGATGGAGGAATCTGACCTGTGAGATTATTGACAGAAAAATCTAAAATTTGTAGACGGTGGAGATAACCCAGTTGTGACGGAATTGTACCACTGAGATTGTTGGATGATAAGTGAATGACATTGAGAAGTGAGAGATGGGCAAAGTGTGTGGGAATTTGGCCATGAAAAGTGTTGTTGGAAAGGTCAAGTGAGTGTAGGAAAGTGAGGTTGGAAAGGTGAGGGGGCAGTTTGCCAGAGAGGGAAAGTCCTGGTAGATTCAGAGATTGGACCCTGTTTCCAAGTTTGGAGCATGTGACACCGTACCAGTTGCAGTGATTGGAGTTTGTGGACCAGGCAGAGAGAGCATTTTTAGGGTCAGTGACTTGAGATTTGAAAGAAAGAAGGGCTTCTCTGTCTGTGTTACTGTCACATAGGATGTGATGGAAATGAGTAAATACGAAACATAAGAGCAAAATGAGTCTCAATAGGGTCATGATGAGTAAAGTAGACAGTGTTGCACAAGTATGTTGGGCAAGTGTTATGTTGAACTGAATGAAGATTCAGATATTTATAATATAACTGAAATGCATGTGAGGTGAAGGGACTTTCTTTTGGAATCAGTCAACTTGACTTCACTTGTCCACTTTTTGGTTGATTGTTTCAACATACACAGTCCTTGTCTATGAGAGGCTATCATGTATGCATTTTAGTGCTACAGGTTATCTATGATTTCAGATGAGACTAAATCCAACCGTGTTTTTAGCGAGGTGAGAGTAAATCCAGGTTCACAATTCTGCCCTGAACCCGAATTATGACCTGGGAAAAAGTATATAGTTCTATATATTATGAATCATTATAGAAAATTTTCTTGATGATTTTGTCAATAATGAGTGTTGTCGGAGTATTTCTAAAGAAAAAACTAAATTTGGAAAACTTTTCTAATTTTAAAGTGCACTTTTTTGTCTTTGATTAAACTGTACGCTTGTTTAGTTGTTGCATGATTTGGATTCCAGTGCCCCCCACATCGTTTACTCAGAGTCTACGCCAAGTTGTGAGGAAAAGACAGTGCCAAAATAGAATAGAGAAAGGTGTCATGTCTATATCAGTGATTACCCTTCCTATACGAACCAACTTTGTTTTTATGCTATCTATTTCTATTTCTAATTTTATTGCATTGTTTTATTTTTTAATTTTTAATATAACAATAGCAATTTAGTGTTGAAGTTTATCTTTTACTATATTTTTTTTTCGATTTTTTAAATTATTTTTCGTTTTAGACTAACATCTGAAAGCTTCGTTTTCTAAATATTATACTCTCTTTAATATTATTTATGGAAAATGAGGTTTTAACAAATTTTTTTGATAAAATTAACAAACTTTCGGATTGAAATAGATTAATTTTTTATTTTTTAATAAAAAAAGCAATAAAAATACTATTTTTTTACTTTATTTAGTAATTTATCAAATTTTGTCAAAAAAACTTTGTTAGTGGACATTTTTCATTATTGATATTGTGTATACTGTACTAGTATTGTTCATATTAATTTCTAAGTTTAATTTTATTCATTTTACATTCTTTTTGATGATTTTAATATTCACATATGAAAAAAATTATATTATAGGTATTAACCCAAATTTATTGATGTTTTTAAATATTTTATAATATTTCAAGTATTTGTTATAATTTTTTTAAGTTTATTATGTTAGGTTATCTATTATTATTTTCTGTTATTTACTTTTTTTTATATTTAAGCATATTTTACTCTGGTAGAATATCTCAATTTTCATATTTTTAATAAAAGATTTTCTTCAATTTTTTTACTTGGATTTTATCAAATACTCACAGAGTATTAGATTAAACATCTTTCACAATCTTCCGTTTTTATCTTTTCTTCGATGTTTCTCAAATTTTTCATTGAAAAAGAATATTACTAAGTTTCTTGATCTTATTATCTTCCAAACGTTACTTTTAATTTGAACTTTCATAATTTTTATGTCCATCTTGAGAGGTGTTAGAAATATCTTTAGACTTAATTATGTTTCAGAAACTTTCAATTGAGTCTCTATTAAGATTTTGTAGTGTATCAAGTTTCAATATTTTAAAACTTTTAGTTGGGTCCTCACAATGTACCAGTTAACTATATGATGTAGTAGTTATTTTAGATTATCACTATGCTTAAATGTCACCACATAGTATTTTACAAAATACCATAATAACGATATCTTCATAGATTTACAATATTTAGCGAAAATTATTTTAAATTTAATTAACATTATAAAATTATAAAATACAAAATAAAAAAAAAATTTAAAAATAAAAAATATAATTGTAAAATTCAGAAATGTAAAATTATAATATTATAAAAAAATTGAAAGTTAAAAAAATTTCAATTTCATAATTTAATTATTTTGTAAACATTTAATTTTATAATTTTACATTTGTATACTTTTATATACTTTTATAATTTTATAACTTATAATTTTTTAATTTTTGAAAATTTGTAATTTTTAATCTTATAATCTTGTGATTTTGTATTTCATAATTTTGATAGTTCCATATCTTATGTTTTTATAATTTTTGTATTTTTGATTTATTTTGGATTTTAACATTTTAATTAAATTTAAAAATAATTTTCGTTGAATAGAGTATATATTTAAAAAAAATCTTGTCATTATATCCTTTAAACAACTTATCATGTGTCGATATTTAAACAATATGACAGTAAAAAAATTATCATTTTTATAACACCTCCTGGCCACAGTTGGTGATATCTTCTGGTTCGTCAGGGTGTTAAAGGTCAGGTCTGGAGTTCGATCCCGACTGACAACAACTTACCTTGCGAAGTGGAGAGATGCTTGAGATGAGGAGTTAGGGTGTATTGAGTTGCAGACACTAACATTGCTGGGGAGGCTCTGGGTGTGGGCACTGGAATACAAAACGGTGTTTGTGGGGGACACTGAAACATAAAATAAAAGGGGTGTTATAGAAAAGTAAAAGATTCAATAAAAACTTTTATTAATAAAAACAAAGTTGGTTCCATATAAGAAGGGTAGATGACTGATATGGACAGGACACCTTTTTCTATTGTATTTAGGCACTGCCTTTTCGTTATAACTTGGGGGAGGCTCTGGGTGTGGGCACTGGAATACAAAACGGTGTTTGTGGGGGACACTGAAACATAAAATAAAAGGGGTGTTATAAAAAAAGTGCACTCCCTTGTTTTCAATAAAAGATTCAATAAAAAACTTTTATTAAATACAAAAAAAGGTGTCATGTCCATATCAGTCATCTACTCTTCTTATACGGAACCAACTTTGTTTCTATGCAATCTATTTGTATTTCTAATTTTATTGTATTTTATTTTAATTTTTAATATAAGAGTAGCAATTTATTGTTGAAGTTTATCATTTACTATAATCTTTTACAATTTTTTTTTAATTTTTTTTCGTTTTAGACTATTATCTGAAACTGAAATGCTTCCATTTCTAAATATTACACTCACTTTAATATTATTTGTATTGTGTATACTGTATTAGTATTGTTTATATTAATTACTAAGTTTATTTTTATTTATTTTACATTTGTTTGGTGATTATTATATTAACATGCGAAAAAACTTTATATTATAGATATAAACCAAAATTTATTGGTGTTTTTAAATATTTTATGAAATTTCAGGTGTCTATTACAATAATATTTTACTATCGATTCTTATTTCATTTTATTAGACTATTTTTATTTTAATATTATAATGATATTGATCAATCTAAATTTCATTTATGTACAAAGTTACATCTCATTTCTATTATAATAAATCTACCTAATAAAACATCACATAATTATAATAATACAAGAGTAATCAGATCAACAGTATATAAAAGTATTCACCATTACAATCATCCATGGATACACTAGAAAGGAAACTTAAGCATGCCATAAACAAAACATAAGAGTATTATTGTTGTGCAAAAGACTGCTCATAGAGTAAAGAATTTAAAGCTAAAGACAGAGTTCTTCAAAAAGGACTCAACAATGAGCCACAACCCAGATGCACGGGAACCACCCTACACTACAGCATCGTCACCACCCTGAGAACCTTTAGGAGTTTCCACATCTACTTGCACCAATAGTATTGGTGATTATTGCAAAAGGAAAAACCAAACAAAACACAAACACATATAAGGGTGAGCTAGAGTAAAATATTTTAACATGTTATCGAGCAAACAAATGATAAAACGGGTTATAATCAAACAAAGCAGTAGACATTCAAATCATGTTTTATACATTAATATTTTTAGTCTCATTAAAGCATACAAACAGACATGATCACATACATTGACCAAGGGAAAATTAAAGAAAACCATCATGGAACATTAGCAGCCAACACAGCGCCTCATGCCCGAGTTTCGCCCAAGCTAAAGGGTCATCGCTCAAGCAAAAGGGGTCCTTTCGCTCAAGCGAGCCCTTCTTGCCTAGGCGAGAGCTCGACAGTGAGTACTGCAAGGTTCCAGTGAGTTCTCGCTCAAGCGAAAGTGTCTCGCCTAAGCGAGACCACTTCTCGCTCAAAAACACAGTTAGTCGCCTAGGCGACAACTCGTGCTGCAACTAGGGGTGAGTTCCTGCTACTCTCACTTAGGCAAGAATCACTCACTTAGGTGAGATTAGCAGGTTTCTCGCCTATTTGCACATGCAACACCTGTTTCAACCAAGCATACACACCCCCATACAATTTCATACGACCAATAAATCTGATTCAAACACCAAAGCCATAAAAACATACCATAAAAATTAGGGGTGGCAATGCGGGCCGACCCGCCCCGTTAAGGCCCGCCCCGCCCCGCACATTTTATGCGAGCCGCATACTCTGGCCCGCCCCGCATATACGTTGGCCCACAGGCCGACCCGCTTTTCTTTTTTTTTAAATTTTTTTTAATTTTCTTTTATGATAAAACTTTCAATGTTTAAAAATTAGGAAACTTTAAGAAGTTCACAAAATTAAGTAAATGCTGATTTAGGGGTTTTGGACACCCTATGGGTCAGTCCTTAAACCCAACAGATGGGGCTAGGCCCTTTAAATTTTAGGGCAGAAAAAGAGAGTTTTACATCTATAAAGGAAGTATTTTTACCATCATATTTTTGACTTCAAGTTCACATGGAACTAGGGATGCCAAAAAAATTCATACCCGTGAGTATCTGCGCATAAAATTCGCAACGAATAAGAAATGGATATTTTAAATGGATACTCCCGGGTAACGGGTATGGGCATTTTTATACCCGCATATTAACGGGACGAGTACAAGTGTCATAGTATTTGTACCCATTGATATTCATACCCGCTATACTATAATTTAAATTTTAAAAAAAGTATTAAAATATTAACATATTAATTTTGAATGAATTATTTTTTATCAATTGATTTTAAAAAATCTTTATTTATTTATAAATTGTCATTCAACACTATTTAAATGAGTTATTTTCACTTTGTTTAAAATTTATAAAAATTATACATTGTAGTTTTATTTAAATTTTATGGTTAAAATTTCTTATTAAATATTAATTTTTCTTTTATAAATACCCACAGATATTTATGGATATCAAAAAAATTATGTGGATACCCATATAACGAATAACCGCACAAATACTAATACAAGATAAATATTGATACAACGAATAAAATAAAATAAAATATTATTCATACATTACCTATCCCAACGACGTCCCTACATGTAATAATAGATCAATATTGACTTAGTCTTTCTGCTTTTTTTCCACCTGTTGCTCTGTCTGTATTATTAATTATCTGTCTGTATTATTAATTATCTTTGTCCAATTCTATGGAGGAGCCACGTTACAAGTTGCTGAATTATATAATCAGTTATAACTATTAATCTATCGCGATGTAACTTTTAAACAACAATAAATTTTAGAGATTAATTGTACTGATTAATAATAATTAATAATTATAATAATTAATTTAAAAACTAATTTACAAAATAAAAAATAATTAATTATTAAAATAATTAATATTGTAAATAAAAATTTATAATTATTTATTAAATTGATCTTTAACATCAATTATTATATTTTAGACAAAAAAAAATGATTTTAAAAATTAGTTATTTAAATTTTATTTATTACATTAACTTAATTTTTAAATTAATCTTTAAATAATCGGTAACTAATTATAATTTTTTATTTATAATAATAATTATTTTAATTATTAATACATTTTAATTTTGTAAATTTATATATAAGTGGCTAACTATTTTTAAATTTTTAAATTAATTTTTAATTAAAAATTTTCATGTAATATAACATCGAGACATATGAGGTATAATTAGGGTTAGGTGAAGAAATTGTCAGAGACGGGATGATCACGTTTCTAAGAGATCATCACTGTCTTCATCTCTATAAATATCAACTCCTTAAGTCATAAACTTCCATCCTCAAACTTGCAATAAGCTACACAGATATATTTTTCTAAAATGGCCATCTACGGTGCCTCTAAATTCATGACATTTGTTGCTGTTGCAGCACTACTTTTACTCATGTTCTCTATGGTGGCAAGTGCTGACCAACCTGCTATTAAACTCGGTATGTTGCTGTTAGTTTCACAATCCTTACTCATTTTCTTCTTTCACTTTCACTCAATTATTTATATATTCGCCTTTTATACGTTGCAGGGAGAAAACTATTCCAATCTAAATTACCACCAGCATATCGTACATTATATCCTGGTGGTGGAGGATATACCCCAACACCACCATCACCATAAAGAAAGGAAGATACTGATGCATAAAAGTTCACCGTGCCTGAAATATTGTGTTGTAGCCTCGTTTTTTAGTTCTATTATTTCATACGAGTCATAAAAATTACTTTTAGTTATGATATGCATGTGTGTGCAAGAGTAGAAGATAGGAAAATAATACAAGACATGTTCATGTACTTAATTTAGGTGAATCATGTGTACTGCTATTATCTGTCACCACTAATATTAGTGGCTAGACCTGAATTGCAGCCAATAAAATTATGTATACTTATTCTGTGTGCGGATACCAAAATGTCTACACCTGCATGTATTAGATTATGCAACTAAACTTTGAATGCAACTCGTAGAAATGCTTCTAAGCTTATGTATTAGATTCATGGTAGAAGACAACCAAATTCCCTCATGAGGTGGTTTCCATTAAAGTGTATAATCTATTTACAATTTGAATGAACTTAGTACCACTTTTGTTAAGCAAATTTCTTTCCAGCCCTTTCATCGTAGTTTCACGATATTTTGTAATAGTAAATAATTGTATGAAAAGGTCTAGTGAGATAAAAAAAGAAAACCATAAATCTAGCTGTTCGACATAATATAAAACCATGGACAAGTTATTTCTAACCGCTTATCATTAAAAAGAGTTTTTATTCAATAAAAAAAAATACAAATATTGGAATTTTTTACTTTATACAGACAACATATATATGTTGAAAGCATGCTATAATTTTATCAGCACAGTAATATAATATATATATATATATATATGTGTGTGTGTGTGTGTGTTTTGGTTATATAGAAGAGCATGTTAATGACAATCGTACAGACAATTTGAAAACAAAGAAATAATATAAATTCCAAGTGGAAAACTGTTAAAGAGGAGATCCTTACTTTACCTGAAATAAAAGTTTGGGCATGGATAATACATAAATATCCAGAAACCAATTTCACATATTTTGAATCCAATATAGTATGTATAAAATTAGTGGTCTAATAGTACTGTTGTGACATATTAATACACCTCCTTCCTTTGTTTGTGCCAAAATGCACTTTGTCTTGTGTAGTGGAAATATGTACAGTGAAATGGTGCTGTCTAGATGGCTAGATTTTTGAACAAGGGAATGATAGTAGCAGGTGTCCGACTGTGTGAGGAGCACATACTGAACTTGGTGACTGCCTCAGATCTGGTATAGAATTATGCAGTCATTGTATTAATTCAAGTATAGGAATATTACCGTTTTAATTCAGTTTTCTGTTATTCTTCTATGAGATAGGATTGTTTCTTTTCTTATGTAAGTTGTTAATTCGATAATATACCTACTCTCATAAACATTTATATAAACACATACTGTGCATATCAGAGTGTGAGATATTCTTACATGTTAGAGAGAATGTTTTCTCCCTTCCTCTACCAATAAGTGGTATCATGAGGAGTGTTGAGATCCTGAAAAATTATGGAGAATGGCTGGCAATGGTAGTGGAAATTTTTTTCTCAAATCCACCAATTCTTGATGGAAGAAACTATAACTATTGGGTTATAAGAATGAAAGTCATTCTTGGCTATCAAGCACCGGGAAACTGTGACAAAAGGTACTAAAGAGAAGGATGAAGCTACAAATAAGAAGAAAGATTGCAAGGCTTGGTGTCTCTTGCATCGGTGTATGGACACAGTAAATTTTGACAAGATTTCAAAAGTAAGAAAAACAAAGGAGGCATGGGATATACTGCAGCGGGTTCATGTAGAGAAAATCAAGGTCAGATTGCAGTATTTGAGGAGGCAGTATGAACTGCTGTCCATGGAAGAATCTGAGAGTGTAGCAGAGTACTTCAACAGGTTGCAGTAGTTGGCTAATCAGATGCTGAAGCACATCTTGCCTTGTACGAATATAAGGAAGAACCAGTGATGCTAATAGGAAGAATTTGGTGCTATAAATGAAGTTTCTTGACATAGGATGCTCTAATCATATATGACTGGACACGGAGAATGGATGTCAAACATTGAAACAAGCAAATCAAGCAAAATCATACTGGCAGATGATAATGTGATTGACGCGGCAGGAATTGGAGATGTTGTGATAAGGAAGGATGGTAAGGAAATTATAGTCATTGAAAATGTGTTTTATGTGCCAGGAATGAAATGCAATCTATTAAGTGTTGGGCAACTAGTGCAGAAGGGATTTTCGGTGTCTATGAAGAGGATATGTTGAAGGTATATGACTCAAGAAAGAAATTTGTTATGTTGAAGGTATATGACTCAAGAAAGAAATTTGTTTTTGGAGTCTCCACTATAGAATAGGACGTTGTTAACTCACTGTTTTCATTCGTTTTTGGAGTTAAAACAAAACCAAAATCCCCTAATGAATCCTGGTATCAAATCCAAGTAGCTTACGTAATTAAATCTCGCTAAAATTAAAATAAAAGAAAACAAAGGAGAAAAATTAAAATTAAATAAAGAAATTAAGAAAAAAAAATTGTGCAGATTTTTATTCAATTAAAACTAAACTAAGTGCATGATTGCAAGCAACTAAAGGTATGCATGAAAATGATGTAGATGCAGAAATTAAATATATGCATAATCTGTAACGTTTTGGTTAAATATTACGAGTTTAAAACTTCATTTATGATAACTTCAATTTCCAAAAATACGGAAAAATTTAAACAATTAAACATCGTCTCGTGATAAAACTCATAACAGTTGAGCCAATAATCCAAGTTTATAACTCCATAAAAACATGGTTTACAAAATCCATAAAAGAAAAATAACTATAACACTCCTGAAAACTTTTTCTAGCTAGCCCCTCTCCGATGCTAAGTCTCACTAGAATCACTTGCAAGCAACATCATTTGTTCCTGTATAATGAATTACACGATCATCGCCAAACACAAACAGATAGGGTGAGGTAACATAAAACATATAATAATTCAACAAGATATAAACATACACTCATCAAAAGAACTCTATCCTTTGATTCAATGCCACATGGCCACCACCATGTTATCCATGTTCTACGTCTTTAGATGAATACCCCAAGATAACCTTTGCTGCCACACCTACAAGCCACAACTTCTAGAACATATGCAGGAAAACTGCTACGGACCACACTCCGTAACGCCAGGTGGAGTTCCCGATACGAAGCATAGTTTGTAATGTCCCAAGACTACCAAACTTGTCAACTAAATATCGAGGAGGGAAATCTTTCTGGACCTATCCGTACGAGCCACAACTCGCACACCCACACCGACAACACTCGCCAATCTGAGCCACAACTCAAGAATTCCTCGTGTTCATTCGTCATCCTGAGCCACAACTCAAGAGATGTCATTCTGAGCCACAACTCAAGGAATGCCATATGTTTACCCTCTATCCCAAGCCACAACTCAAGGGATATCATTCCGAGCCCCAACTCAAGGAACACTTCGGCAAGTAGACCTTTAAGGTATCACCAAAGTCTTGTAGACCACGCACATCCAAAGCAAACAACAGTCCTGCCTTTGCATTATCGTCTGGCGTTGCTCTAGAGCCGCCAGGCGAAAGCTAGTTCCAGACCGCTTGGCGGAACCCTTCTGCTACTAGGCACCAAGCGCCTCTGAACACATTGCCTCTACAGGTATCGCCTGGCGGGACGACCCTCACCGCCAAGCACCACACGCTTCAAGACCCCTCTAGTTTTATAGTTATCGCTTGGTGGTTCAAACATCACCGCTAGGTGCTACACCAATACTCGCGCAATACTAGTTTTTTCAAGCACACATATAAGATTGCATCCCCAATCAAGTCCACAAAACCCAAGGCAACCCTCACGAAGTTACTTGTATCAATTCCCACACTTGTTAGCTTATTACCAATGTTCTTACACCCATATAGGTTCACCAATCTAAGTACCTCAATAATTTTATTTACTTAATATCAACCTTGCACACCCACCTTAAGCCAGAGTCAACTAATACTAACCATAACCTGTCACTGTTTCCAAGTATTACTTCAATCTTCACCCTAGTACAAGTAATATGACCACTATACCTTATCCTATACTATATCTCATGTACATTTTGAGCCACTCTGCATAACAATCCAGCTCCTAAATTAGATTTTGTTTCTCAACCTTGCCAATCCCTATTGTACCTTTAAACCTCTACTGCATTGTCAGACTCTCTTATTTCAGCACACAACCAGAATTTGGTATTCTCACTTAATCTCACCCCCTTGCATTACTTACTTTTTTAACATCATATTTAGCATATCACAATTATACTTTTTTTATACTCAAAATTGACTTCACACGAAATTCTCAACTCACTGCTTGCCCAAAATGCACAGTGCCACTGATCCATGAGTGGCGCCTAGCGGCAATGACGGTGTCGCCAGGCAGTGCATGCACATTCTGGAAATTTCTAGAATTCTCTTGCACCTAAGAACCCTAAGATCACGATCATCCTCATTTCATCAATTCATCAAACCATAATACCATCAGTTGCAACCAAATATCAAATTACCTTAAAATGAAATACTTTCAGTCCAATTCACGCTACAATTGATTCTTAAACCCTAAAACCCCAAATTTCTCAAACAGTAATACAAGTACATACCATAATCATCTAATTTCCTCGTATTGCCTCATAATTTCACAATTAATCTCTTCCCTTTAATCAATCCATGATTAAAACACCTTTTCCACTGATCAAAAACAGTCCATAACTTAGAAGACGCAAAATTGAGTCAACTTTGGCTCGCGTCGCTTGACGGGTATTCATCATCGCCAGGCTGTTCATGAAAAACCCAGAAAATTGGGTTGTGCAAGTGGAGTCGCTTGGCAAGCCATTCGTGCGCCATGCGATTTCTGGAGAAAAGTCCAGAAAATAGTTAAAACGCATGTGTCGCCTAGCTGATCTCTAACACTGCTAGCCGATTTCTGGAGAAATTCCAAAAACCCGAACAGGAATCTTGAAATTACAAAATTAAAATATAACCATTACTCAACATATCATGCAATTCATATCAATTACATCAAAACCATTAATAGCTCACAAATTATTAATCTAGGATTATATTATCATTCATCATGATCAAGCATATTATTATTAAAATAATAATGAATTAAATAACACACAAATAACATACACAAGACTCAAACCCAAGTTCCATCACATAATCAAGTACTTTCAACCATTTAAGCTAGTACTATTCCATGTCATACAAGCTAACATTAATTATCATAAAGGCTCCCACTACCCGCATTTATTAATTAATTAAATTTCTTGGGTCTTACAGAATCAGTGCATAAATACACGATAAGCTGGAATCTAAATGGGAATGATGAATTGATTCTAAAAGGGAATGAAAGTAAACCTAAATTGAAATGTATACAGATGTGGTATGTAAGACCCGTGAAATTTAAATAATTAAATAAATAGTTATTTAATAAATAAGGGTAGGGGAGCCTTTATGACATTTAATTCTGACATGTATGATGTGAAAAAGTACTAGCTTAAGTGATTGAGTGTACTTTATTGTGTGAGAAGACTTGGGTTCAAGTACTATGCATGTCATTTATGTGCTATTTAATTTATTATTATTTTAAATATGTATTGGAAGGTTTGGAGACTGTTTAGAGAGTGTGTTTGGAAGCATTAGGGTTCACAAGGACTTTCGAAAATTCAACTTTAAGCAAGGAAAATCGAGGTTGAGCAGCTACCTCTAGTTTTATACTTTGTTTGTCTTTTAGAGTTATGTTGTGGATAATGGTGGTTCTGATTTTCGTTATATTCATTTGGTGTAGTGTGGTTATGAATTTATCTGGTATGAAAAATTATTCTTTTTGTGGATCAAAATTGGTGAACTGGTGACCGGATAAATATATGAACGTGAATTAAGCTTTTAGGGTTTTCTTTTCTAAATTATGGTGACGTGTTTTTGGTATAGGCAATTGCGCAATTTTGTTACTTGAATAATATACTGGCACATTGTTTTTCTTCATCTTTCTTATAAGTTATAAGTACTTTTGATTCTGGTACAATGGTGATAAGTTTTGGGGACATTTCCGTGTCTTTTTTTTGTTTGGTTTTGTTGTGACTATTATATGATTTTTTTTCAATTGATGGAAAAAGAAAAGTTTTTAGATGCGGTGTTTTTTTTTCTTCTTATAATAAATTTGTGTATGGCCAAAGTTAAAGAGTTTAGTTCATGAGTTCTACATTCACGGTGTTCATGATTATTTGCAAAGGCAAGGCAATAGTAGAAAATTGTGGTGATATTATAGTATGATCAATGAACCTTATTCTTTAAGCGGTGGTTTCTGAAATAATAATATATGTTGGTGAATGATACTTTTTTTTTTATCGAGTTAGAAGTTATTTTTTTTGTTTGATAGGTATGACTTGTTTTGATTTTTAACAAAAGTGCAGTTACTTTTCTTTAGTTCATGGTGCTTGCAATGAATTAGTTTATTATCAGTAGTAAACGAGTTATTTTCTTCCCATGGGTGAACATTTATTTTCATGCGTTGGAGTCTTAGGTGCATGAATATCCTTTTCCAAACGTTGCAAATATTAACAATTATTATAGTATATCTAATATAAATTATAAGACTTTTATAATACAGTAGTTATTGTAATTCGTGTGCCGTCGATTCTCCTTATATTAAGTGTTTTATATGTATAACAGTAGATAAAAGAGATTTTCTTTTTTGTGTTCTTAAAATACTGATTTTATCCCTTTAAATATAATAATTTATTAAATTTCTAAAAATTGACCGTTAGTTTTACAATTTCTTTATAAAATCAGTTTTTATTTCTTCTTTTTTTCTTTGTTTATCAATAGTTATTCTTTTATCTGTTCTAATATATTTCACTTTATTTTTAATAAATATAATTTTAATATATATATATATATATATATATATTAACTTAATAACATTATAATATTATTACCTATAATATCACACATATTTAAAAAATGTATACATACATGCGCAGTACAATAGGCCTGTGTTACGCTGGTGTATAGAAAAAGAATTATGTATGTTTGAAACCATTTAAGTGTTCAATATTCGTATAATAAAGTATTAAAATAATATTTTACTAATTCGGTTAACTTAGTTATTGTTGGTTAGGAATTTGCTATATATACATGATATGCGTACGGTGTTGATATAGATGAAGATTTAAAAAAAATAGTACATGGATAAGATGTAAATAATAATATTTTATATTATTGCAAGGATATGATACATCTTATTGATTATTATAATTTAGGTTAAAATACTTTGTTCGTCCTCGTTTTTGTCGCAGAATTTTAATTTGGTCATCATATTTTTATTAGTCTCAATTAGGTCCTCATTTTTGTAAATTAGTATCAATTAGGTCATTTTCGTTACTAGATGACTAACACGTTAAGGAGGTGCCACGTGTCAGCTCCTCGTTTTTTTTGAATTTTTGAATTTTTTTTGAATTTTTTTTTAAAAAATTTATGTCACGTGTCACTTCTGTAGTGTGCCACATGTCAATCTAATATGGTGACACGTGTTAAATTAATGTATGAATCTCAATTTGGTCCTCATATTTGTTAAATTGATTTGATTTGAGTCCCAATGTTTTTAAAAAAATTTCAATTTCAGGCACTCCAAATTTAGACCAAATTTTACTTTTATATAATGTTATGATTATTTTTATTAAAATAGATATTTTTATTAAATATTTTAATAATACTAATTATATTTAATATTAAAATTTTAAATATATTCATTTTCATTTTTTATAAAATTATTTTAAAATTTTAAATTTGAATTTATAAAATTGTTATTTTTAAGCTAACTCTAAAATATTGTTGATATTGAATATTATACAAATATTTCGAATATAAATTTCTTAATCTATATATTTATAATTTTAAAATAAAATTTAAATAAAGTTTAATGTAAAATATAAATTTAAATAAATTAAATGTTGTTAAAAATATGTAATAGA
>Ga0214544_1002078_pt1 | contig 42156 bp, 17 predicted proteins | sample CNSS3metaG_FD_160074 | JGI IMG/M metagenome (GOLD analysis project Ga0214544, IMG submission 160074) | Root nodule microbial communities from cowpea collected in UCLA plant growth center, Los Angeles, California, USA - CNSS3 | ecosystem: Host-associated > Plants > Roots > Nodule | place: USA...
TGTTGTATGTGGCTGTTCTTCCTTGCGATGATCATCAACTTGGTTGATGGGAGCAGATGGGCGAGGTTCTCGTGGTCAGCAAGGGAGTGGTGATTCAGTAGCTTAGCCATCTGGGCTGGAGTCATTTCATTCATGATTTCATTAGGGCTACAGCCCCTGTATCGTCTTATGATTTCTTACTCTACACGCCTTATTAGAATTTATCTGTTTTTGTTGGCATTGTGGTGTGCCAGATTGTAGGGGTTGCATTAAGGACCCCAAGACTACGCTGCTATACTTTATCGCGTGACGTTTCCTTTAATTTCGTTTAATAATTAAATGGGACGTTACAAATTTGATGGATCTTTAAATTTTTTCAAAATCTTTAATGAACAAATAAATACAACAGACAACACATGGTCCCAATTTGCAACAAACCTCCAGTTGCCTTGATATTTGTATCATTTACTAATATTTGGAATTTATATACATATATAAACTTTGGATCTAGTAATTAAGGACATCGAATAAAATGATTAATATATCTTGAATTTTAAAAAATCATAACTAATTATAATATTAAATAAAATCTAATTATTATAAATGTAGTTATATTTTATTTAAAAGATAAAATTAATATAAATAATATACAATTCTAATTAATAATTTATTCGATACATATTTATAAAAAGTTAAAATATAATTAAATAATAAAATAGTTATATTTTAATATTGTTAAAAATTAAAATATAATTAAAAGTAAAAAAATTAAATTAAATTGAAAAAGTGACAAAAAGATGTTATGGAAAAAAGAGAATTTTTTTCACAAGAATGTGTAATATAATATTTTATCACAAAAGCTTTTAAAAAAATATATAAATTTTAAAGAGATTTCTTTTTCTTCTGAAAAAATTAAAGACAGTATCTTTTAGACTCAAGTGTCAGATGAATAACTTTTTCTTACATTTTAGAAATGACATAAAAAATTCTAAAATGTTTATTTTATATATTATTTAAAAAATTTAAAAGACATTTTTATTTTTATAAATCTATTATATAAATTTATATTGTTTTAATTAATAAAATTAATTATTTCAATTTTCAATATAAAAATTGATATAATAAATATAATTAATTAAACATGAATATGATTAGCATTCTCACCATTTCTTTTTTATGTTATATTATATCTGATAAAAAACTTATAAAAACCTATTTTTCATAGGATAATAATATATCGATCCTTGAACACTTTAAGACAGTGCACTGTTAATTTGTAGACAAATCGGAAAATTAGAATTTCCCAACTTTAGTTTTCCTAATTGTGGAGAGAATCTCAATTGGTAGTGAAGGATCTGGACTCTGAAGAAGAACAAGCATAGCTATGTCTCTCCTTAAATCTCCTCTGCTGTCGCTGCCATCTACTCAGGTTCATTATCTTATCTTCTTCCTCTCTTCTTCCGTTCCATTTCACTTCCTCATTCATTTCGATAACTTGATTCACAGTGCTTGAAATCGAAGCAAGAAGCTAGGTTATTGTCACATGGGCCAAACATAGGAGGAATCAGCAGAACCATCCGTAGAACTGGGAATAGGAATGGAAATGGGGTTAAAGCCTTTTTCTTTAATCCTGAACAAGACCCCATCGTCAAAGACGCTCTCAAGGTATGAGTGTCTCTTCTTCTCACCACTCGTATATATCTCAGACTTATATTGCTTAATTCAGTGTTTTGATTAACTGTTACTGTTTCATGTCAGGTGGCATGGCATGCATGAAATGAAAGAAAAAACTTTTCTTTAAGTGAAATTGACTTTAAAATGAACAAGCAAAGGTGTATCTGTTCTTCAGATTTAATATTTTATGATGGGAATTCACTTTAAATTAAATCAAGGATGCATGGGCACTCTTAAAGGAGCCATCTTCATCTGCAATTGACTTTAGAAATGTTTGTGACTGTGAGCAAGAGTGATACACTTCTTTAGTTAGACTAAAGATTTTTCAAACAAAGATAGAAGTATCTCTTTTAACACCATGGCTACCCTGTAAAATACGATTGGGATTTCAAACTGTGCTTACATTTTACTATCTAGTCTCATGATGAAGAGCCAAGTGGTGGCGTACATCTAGGGAGACCAGAATATTGATGACCCTGCCACCTGGAATACAAGAACCTCTAGTGTAGCTTAATCCAAGTCAAACATTTGTTTTGGACTTGTATGAATGATTTTTAAACAAAAAATTCATACAATAATTTGTACCGCGATATATTTTTGTGGGTCTCTCTCTTGCAAATCATATAATACATGTCATAATTATGAAAAGAGATAAACACAACAAATAATGTTGTATAAATTGTTTGTGTGCTCATATGTCTAATTTATATAGAGCTGAAGGTCAAATTGTTAAGCTTTTCGTTTTGTTTGGGGGGAGGGAGTGAAAGATCCATTGATGTTGTTGAATGTTTGTGGTTTACTGGTGGGACTATATGGCATGATTGTAAAAAAGAACTGATGCTATTCCAGAGTTGTGTCATGTGACCTTTGCTTCCAATTTAAGAAGTGAGGTTAAGCTTAATTTTGCCCATAGTCTAAGACACTTGTATCACTGGTTCGTAAACAAATGAGTTGTCAATAGGCTGGTGGTGGGAGATTTTTGAAGCGAAGTGCTTATGGAGAAGTTTTCTTCAAATAGTTCCATACAATTTATGCCTTCATGAACATGCCTCCTGTGTTTGAGTAAATTTTATGACACAGCTGAGATGCAATTTACTGTGAAAACGTCGACTTCCTGCTCAGTTCATGGGTAAATATTTTATTGATTTTCTGTTTTGTCCACAAAAAACCATACAATAAAAAGTTGGTTTTATATTTTCTGACTTGAAATAGTGAAACCTTATTACTTTGTTAAAACCTACGGCCAATAATCTAAAAGCATTGATTAGCTGTAGTATTCCTTGACTCTTGACATTTACTTGGATGTTGCCGCAATACTGTAGACTGAAAAAGCATTCTGTTGGCATTGAAAATTTGACGTGCTTTTATCACCCTTTGTCATTGCTATAATTTCAGGAACCAGTGGCATTTTTGGGTGGAATGTTTGCGGGTATTTTAAGGCTAGATTTGAATGAAGACCCTCTCAAGGAATGGGTAACTAGGACTGTTGAAGCTGCAGGTATTAGCGAAGAAGAAGTGAATACAGAGGAGTCAACAACTGAGGCAGCTCCACTAGAGATTCAGATTGAATAACAATTACAATTGTTTCTTTATTATACAAATTTTATAAAACTTGCGTTAGATTATTATGCCGACATAGCAATGGAAATTGGTTCAATTGGTCATGAATAATAATCTTTGGATCTACATATGTGAAATGAAGAACATCTCCGCTCCTGTCTCTTCTTTCCTTAAAGATGGTAGACTTTTTAGCATTTGAATTGGTGTGATAACTTGCTTGATTTGGTATCATAAGGTATCTGTCTACTGTTATGCCAGCTAAATTTTATCCTCAAGCAATTTTTAGAAATCAAACACATGATGCTTGACATTATTGATATTTAGACACCATTTGTTTTAACCTGCTATACAACTTCCAAACTATTTTTTACGTAGCTTTATCTTGATATAATAGTAAAACAAGTTGTTTAGTCTCAAACAGTTTGCTGAAGGTGTATTGAGAATTCTGCGCACGAGGTCTAAACTACCTCCCTAGGTTCGTAGTTATAGACACTGTTTGTTTGGTTTTAAGGAACATCCACAGACCCCAATTGAAGTCAACTAATAGCTTGGTTAAGTTTTCGTTTAGACCTAATAGTATTTACCTATATACCATAATGTCCTTTTTGTAAAGTGTGAAAAAGTAGCCTTAATGGGCAAGTAAGGTTTCCTTCACTGCAAAGCAAGTTTGAAAGAACGTCAATACGTCTATCTCCTCATTTGTTGCAAGAATTACCAGCTCTTGCCATGCATTTCTTACTGTCGAAATGATCATGCTTGCTGCATAAAGCATTGTGGCAAAATCATGAAAGTGCAAAAATTCTAGAAGAATAACAATACAATTAAGTAATACCACAATTACAAAGGTTTGAAGTCTGTATACCGTTATTATGGCTTAATGCTCACGTGTCTGTCAACATGCATCTTTACAGATGTCGTGGCCTGGTTGAAAGAAAATGTAAAAGGGAACTCTTGTATCTGACGCAACACAATACAGCAGAGTCAATATGCAGATGAACTACCACTGATCTATTTCGGTAAATAACATGCCGTTTGTAGGTGAGGAAGGTAACCACACCACTGTACCTTTTGACAGGCCAATCAATCCAATTTCCAATAGCATTTTTCATATTTAGAAGTCAAAAAAGTGTGTGTATATAGGAGCAGCAACACGAGCTAGAAATAAAACTGTGTTTGCCATCACAAAATTTGAGAAAGAACACCACTCAGTAAATAACTCCTATTCATGGCAGATCATCAGAGACTGAGGATCCACCCTATGGAAGGGGAAGCACCAGCTCCCCCAACAACCCCATTGGTACCTCCAGGCTCCTCAAGATCAGAAAAGGGTATCCCTTTACACCATCCTCCACTGCTACGTTCTGTGCCAGCAGTATACTCTAAACCACGGAAAAGAAGCTGTTTTTGCAAGTGCATGTGTTGGACAATAAGCGTGTTTGTTCTCCTCCTCATTATCTTGGCTGCAATTGTTGGAATCCTTTACCTAGTCTTCAAACCAAAACTTCCAGATTACTCAGTTGACACTCTCAGGATAAGTGATCTGAGGCTTAACTTTGACATGAGTCTGTATGCAAAGTTTGATGTGAAGATCACAGCAAACAACCCAAACAAGAAGATTGGTATCTACTATGAAAAGGGTGGAAAGTTAAGTGTGTGGTACACAAACACAAGGCTTTGTGAAGGGTCACTGCCCCAGTTCTACCAAGGTCACCAGAACAAAACAGTGCTCGATGTGTCTTTGAGTGGTCAAGTGCAGTCTGGAAGCACCTTAATGACGGCACTGCAGCAGCAACAGCAGACAGGACGCATTCCATTGGATCTGAAGGTCCATGCGCCAATCGCCATCAAACTTGGGAGGTTGAAGCTGATGAAGATCAGAGTCTTGGGAGAATGCCTGTTGGTGGTGGATAGCTTATCATCTAATAATCTCATAAGCATCAAGGCTAGCAACTGTAAATTCAGAATGAAACTTTGATTCCATTCTGAGAGAGTTTCCCTTGCTTCATCTCATTTGTTTGTATTCTTTTTTTCTTTTATGATTGAAAGACTTCTGATTCTTTCATGGATATTTTGAGTTCTAGATTTTGGATACTCCATGAAACGAAGACCCAATGTCTTTATATCACCAGCTATTATCTCTGTATTTTTTTTTCTTCTTCCTCTTTGAGAGTGTCTATCAGCATGGGGTGTCCATCAAAGATTTTTCATATTTCTTACACTATATTATTGCAGCAGTTCATACAATTTTTTTATCTTCTATCTTTTATCATTCTTGATTTTGACATTATATCTGATTGTCTGATTTTAATGAAGTGGATAGTCGTTTCAAGATTCTGTGACAAGAACTTGCTACAAAAATAAAACATAGAAAGTCAAATCAAACTTCCTCCAAATGAAGGAAGAGAAAAGGAAGTAAAAGAACTACGACAGAAAATGTTACAAATATCATAACATGTTTGGTATATTTAAGATATTTTTAAGAGTAAAAGAAATACTTATATAAAATGGAAAATTTTTCATTTGAAACTTAATTACAAAATTTCATAAATGTTACATTAATGGATATTTGTAAATATTTATATAAAATATTAGAATTTAACATTCCCAATGAAAGATTAATCCTATTGATTTTTTTTTACACAACACTCATATTTAAGAAAAATAGATCACATTAACCAATTTAAAACTACTAGATGTATGCAAAAATAATTGTTCCAAATTGTACCAAAAAAATGACTGCATGTTGATTTTTTTTTTTTAATATAAAAAAAACTCCCTAATGTATACTTAAAAAATTCATGCAAATTATTCAAATTACTTCGTTTCATATTTATCTTAAAAAAATTGTATTACATTTTTTTATAAACTTAAATACTTTTTGATTCTCATTTTCGTAATGTTTGTTGCGAATGGTCCTCATCTTGACAGAATGTTTAAAATGGTACTCATTCTTACCGAATGTTTAAAATGGTCCTCATCTTCGCAATTTGTGTTTTATTTGATCATTTTCTGTAACGTTGTTTAAATCATTAACGGAGCATTGTACAGGTAGCAAGGTTTGTATTAGGGTTTGTATTGTACTGTACAGTTGGGGTAATTAGATATTTGAGGATAAATAAGTGAGCTAGGGTTTTAGTAAGGAATGTTTGGACAGTTGATGAGTTTTGGCAATCTTGTTCCTCCATTCAACTAGTGTTGCTGCAATCTTCTTCTTCTTGCAATCTTTATAATGGGATTGCAGGAAGAAGAAGATTGTAACAACACCAATTGGGAATGGAGTAATAAGATTGTCAAAACTCAACTGTCCAAAGATTCCTTACCAAAACTCTCGCCACTTATTTATCATTTATCCCCAAATATTTAATTACCATACCTGTAACACATCCTAATAATGATGATCATTTTAAACATTCTGTCAAAATGATGACCATCCGCAACAAACAAAATAAAGAACCAAAAAGGTATTTAAGCATTTATTTATATTATTAATTATAGGTTCAAAATATAATTTCTTTATTACATTCTTTTAAATTATAAAATAAAATACCGATATAAAGAAAACACGGAGACAGGTGAATTGAACAGTAGGCACTGGGTAGGAGATTGGCGATTGCATTTGAAGTTGTTGATGTTGTGAGTGTGGAGAAAGATTAGGGTTTTGTGTACAGAGTAGAAGAAGAATTAGGGTTTGTGTATACGCAAATACAGAGAGAGAGAGAGAGAGAGAGAGAGAGTGTGTAGAAGAAATTTTGATTGAGGAAAAAATGGGTAGTGAAGAGGATTCGATCGAGCAAAGCGTTGCTTCCCGTCGCGAGAGACTCCTAGCTCTCAGAGCCGCTCAGGAGTTGTCCAGTGTTCCCGAACCAAAGGACAACGACGATGCTGAAGAAGAAGAAGATCAACAACAAGAGTGAGTATATGTCCACCTTCGATGCTTCTCTTTCTGATACACAAAAAACACTTACGGTTCTTGAAATTGCGTTGCAGAATGAAGTTTCGTAACTACGTTCCTCATGACAAGAACCTTCAGGAAGGGAAGCTTGCCCCGGCGGTGCTCCCAAAGTTCGAAGACCCTGTCGATGTGCCTCCACCCGAACCTCAGGCTCAGGAGGTACTACTCTATTGCGTACTCCGTTGGTTAATCCGTCATTATTTTTCTTTGTCTCTTCGTTTTGTAATATGTATTTTTTTTGTACAAAAAAAAAATTAGGATCCGTTTCTGAATATTGCTCCGAAGAAACCTAACTGGGACCTGCGGAGAGATGTGCAGAAGAAGCTTGATAAGCTGGAGAAGCGAACTCAGAAGGCTCTCTATCAACTCATGGGTACGTTTACGCATGCCCTTATTCCCTAATTGTGTTGTCCGGTGATAGATATCTACCGTGTGGTGAATGGTTATGGGTACTTTCCCTTAGTTTTGTTAATTTTCTATGACACCTTGTTTCATGACTTGAATCTTCATGCAATCTGAAAATACCGTCCGATGGTTTTCCTTGCAAACTACTGATTAATGCTGGAAAAGTATGCTATCTGTCCCTGGTGTTTGCTTTTGGTTTCCTTGTTTCTTTTATTTGTGTCTTCACTTTTGCCCAAAATGCTAAATTCCTGTTGACAGATTAAACAAATTGTTTGTGATGATATTTGAATCATAGTGCTGTAAAACAAAATGGTGTTTATTTTGTTTTCTTTCCGTCAATTTTTTCTTTTTTTGTATCGAAGGCGCTGCTTCATTTAGGAAAGCATTTTTAGTTCACTGCTGCTGGCTACTTTTTACTTCGCTCCTGTGGGTTGATATTTAGAAAAATGGTGGATCGGTTGGTGAGCATTATGATAAGAGATTATTTCGGTCTCCTAAACTTGCTAAAGGTTATGGAAGGGAATGACAGAAGGAAGAATAGAAATACAATTGATGTCTTTCTCTTTTCCAAATAGGAAGACCCAAATGTTTGTCTGGCAAGTTCTTGCCACTTGTGTGTTATGTAGGCAATTTATGCTAGTCAATGAAATAGAGTTAGTGTTTAGGACAAGGTGATATTTTTGCTAGCTACAAGGTTTTACTAAAAACAAATAGAAGTTTTGGAAGTAGGACCGAAAACTAAACATTTGTTGAGGCTAACTTAAAAGACTGAAATGAAGTGAATTCTGTCTCGATTAATTATATTTGGATCTTTATTTCCTTAACATTTGTTGAAAATAAGTAGGACTAGCTCGTGTTTAAACTGAGGTTATCAAATCACAATTCAAATTGTATGTAAATCAATCACCATTTGATTTTTGAATTGTGGTTGTTTGACTAAAGTAGCACTGTTTTAAAAACATTTTACCAAAAAATATCAAAAAACAAAATATATGATCAAATAGGTTGATGGTACGACAAGCAAGTTGTCATTCCATGTAGCAAGGAGCCAAGTAGAATAGCACCTTCGATGAGAATGCAACAATGACACATGCATGTATTTGTTTAATGGTACATAATATTGTTAATGCACTCTTATATAATAAAATAATCTTCTCTCTTGAGAGTGAGATACGCACCCAAATTAACCAGCAGATACAACGATAATATTGTATTTTGTGTGACCTGACCTTCTCAATCCCGTTCTCAAACCGGGGTCCTTCCAGTGTGTTCCATTTTATTAGCGTGCATCGGCCAGCCCGTTGACCCCAACCTGGTACTAACCCCTATTACCTATTGATTTTTACTAATTTCCCCATAGCTCATTTTTTCGATTTTTAAAAGAAGAAATATATAGCTGACCCAATCAGGTCATTGCTGAACCCAAATTATATTAGGTTGGCTCAGTTCTGTTTGGATTCATTTTCCCCCAAACTCAATCGGAAAGGATGGCAAACAACCAACTAGGAGACATCGAGTGATTGCCTGCAGAAAATTGATAACAAAGCCAGGGCATAACCAAATAATGGGGCCTTCGTTGTGCTCCTTCAATCTCTTCTAACAACTTAAACTTGAATTTTTACTTTCTGAAAGAATCATGTTGAGTCGAGCAATTCATATCAACGATATAGAATCACGTCAACTCATGCACGTATTGCATGATTGAAAATCGTTTGTGACTTATCAAATGATATGAAATTATGAATTATTTGCTTGCTAAATCGTATCACATCATGCAATTTGAATCACAAACGTTAAGAATCTATTAACTTTAACCTAAAGAATAAAATTAATACATTAAAAACTAAAAGAAATCTTATTCCACTAGGTGAAGTTAGGTTGGATACATAGATTACATGAGACACGGTCACAGGATGCCATCTAGGTACTATGTGAATCTAGTATATGTGACTACTAAAATTAGTTTTATGAATTGCAAATCTTATAGGGTCTTTCGTTTACGCTGGCCATAAGTATTCAAATAATTTATCCATATTCTATTTAGTTGAATAAGAGAACTGCTCTTAATTTTTCTATCGTCTGTGTTAGTTTTATTCTGTAAATACTACGTCATCTGAATTACTTGTGTAGTCTTGTGCCTTCTAATGAATCTGGAGTCACTACAATGCTTTTTTTGAACAGTGGAACAAGAGAAGCAAAAGCAATTGACTGAAGGAGATGATACAAATGGCACAGCAGAGTAGATTGCATTTTGTTACGGCAGCTGAAAGATATTGAAGCAATATGTTGAGAACTTCTCTCCCATTTAACCTTCTTATTAACACATAAAGAATAGGAATCTAACAGATTTAGAAGTGTATCGTGAATTTCGTACCATTCAGTTCTCTTTCGATGAACAAGTATGAGTATATTAGATCTGTTTCTAGAGGTGAAAAGTCCCTGGATTCTGATAGTTGTATCAATTAGTTTATATACATAACACTACTCGAATATGGGAGATTTAATTTATTTTCCTCTTTTATGTTCCCTGGCCATTGTGGAAATAGGGATTGTTGATCTTTTGGGCAATAATATCCGAACCTCAAGTGAATTATGTTCAGCATTGATGATTTTTTTTTTAAATTTCCTTTTCTAACAAATATTTGCCCAAATAACCCCAAGCTTAATATTTTTTTTATTCCTAGATGATTCAATGTTTTTGTCTATTTATATTTAACTCTCCGTATATTTCTTTAAAAAGATTAGGTCTACATATTTTTAGAAAAAACTCATTTTGTCCTTGTTATTGGATAATGAAGAGTGAATTATTCATTGTCATTTTAAAACACAAAGGTCATTAAAGGAAAATAAATAGAAAAAAAAACATTGAATCATTATTATGATTATAGTAACAGAAATGCTATTTTATATATATATATATATATATATAACCTTATTCGGTCAGTGAAAAGTCTACAAACAATACACGGTACATTGGATTAAACGGCAATTTTTATTTTATTTTTTCTGAAAGTGGCAACATCTTCAAAAGTATAGGCCAAACTCAGTGAGTATTTTTGAAGGCGATAAAAAATAGAGTTTTCTTAGCATCAGATGGTGTCCAAGAAAATAACAATTCATTTAAGAAAATTACGTGACAAAGTGAGTTACAACTTACAAGGTAGAATTAAATCTATAAAGGTTCAGCTTCGAAATTGATATATTTCTATTCTTATTTCATTAATTTTAATTTTTTTTAAAATAATACTGATCAAAATAACGTATCTACATGGAGGGCTTGATAGACATGCCACACCAATGTTTGATAAAATGTCAAGTTCATATTGTTAAATTGTCAAGAATGCTACTAACATATCTAGATAACCTGTTAACACAGACATAAATTCCCTTGCATTGAAAATTCTTTCGAATTTTAACACAAGCAACCATATTTTCTCTGCAATGCACAAGTCTTTACACACAATCAGTTGTACAACTTTGTTTAACAAATGGAGGATTTGACAGATTTGACGCAGAACCAAAACAGTAATGTCCATAATTATTTGACAAGGAAACCCTTTCTTTTCCTAAAGTAAACAATTTACATTAAACGCAACTTGAAGCTCTATTTCCACTTGCAGGCCTTCTTTTTTCAAATATTGTGGAGGAGGGAATCAATTTATGGAGAAAAAAACGAGGGAAAAGGTAGACACAGTCAGAAATAGTTAATTTTCAACTATTGACAAAGCATTGGAAAATCACCCTTCTGAGCTTGGAGTTGATGTGCATCCTTTTTTCTGATAAGCTGGCATCTGAGATCTGCAAATTTATATGGTTTAATCAATTTTCATTTGTGATCATCCATTGAGAAGATCTGTGGCACCACTTTGTCCCCCTTTCACATTTTCTGTTCTCCAAGAGGAATCCACCTGAGGAAGTTGATACTCATCTGGTTTTAAAGCCAAGGCAAAATCAGGCAATGTTGGTGCTGTTTCCATGATTCTGTAATAAACATTGACAGAAAAACGCATGATTTTATCAGTCATCTACTTCACTTTGCATTAGTCAAAAATCATTACCAACTATGAAATTTCATTTATGCAACAATTTACTGATGCACTAAAGTTTACCTCTCATAGGTATACAGATCACGGTTTACTCGCACCTTGCTTGAAGTATCCTTAGGAATTTTCTCGAAAAGATATTTCATTGTCCCCCAAAGTGGTGGATTTCTGCACCATGACTGCCAGTTAGATGGACCATGAAAAATAATACTACAGCCAAAAATGATTTTCTCTTTTAACAGAACTTCCAAATACGGCATCGCTGTTATTACATGAAGATTTTATTAAATAAAAATGGAGAGACTACACCAAATCCAAGATAAAATTACATCACACTTTGAAAACTACTTTGAACTTCATATACCAGGAAAAAGGCAAAATTTTCAGCACATTAAAAAATTTATCATTAATCAATCCTCTCGCATCCGAAAAAAGTCTTTAATTTTTAGAAGTTTTTACTTTAGAGGATTTAGTATTAGTCTTCTTCGGCCTACTCTTATTAGGTTTTCTTGTAGTTTGAAAGATGGATGAATCAGCACCCTGGCATGACATCTCAATGATTAGGTTCAGCTCGTAGACAACTTGACGATTGATGATGTGGAATTCGAACACACTCATTCAAAAAAATGGGATAAACATGGTTAAGGATGGTAACACTTTATATATTAGACACGTGACTTGTGATTTAAACATCGACTAAAAATTAGTATAACTCTTTTTTCTGAAGATAACATAACATAACAGCATAAAAACAAATCAGTTTGTTTAAGGGAATATTATGAATAACCTTGATAATGGTGGTGCTGCATGAAATGTTTCACACAGCTTCTTACTTTCTTTGAAATACTCATCAGCAGCTTGTAAAGCAGCTACGGCCATTCCATGAGATTTCTCCGTGTTTCCCTCATCAAGAATCAATCCATGATAATAATATGCTGCAGCCTATAAATCATTACAATATACATATGAATATTGTTCCTAAATTGTGCATGAGCATGCTAAAATCAAAAGAAACACCATATATTAAAAGTAGCTGAGCCGTTCAAGGTCTCATTAAGTAAGATTAAGAGCATAAAATATAAGAATAAATCAAATAGCTTCAACTGCATTTATGAGCACAAGGCAGTCAGTAACCACAAAATTCCACTCTAGTTGTACTACTATAAAGAAATTCATAAGAATTAAATAGGAAGATACAAATAACTGTGGATAAAAAACACAAACCTTTGCCTCAACATACTTCCATTTCACAAAGAGACGATGTTTTTCACCCCAACCATTTGCTAGTGGAAGGTTCATAATATTATCTTGAGCCTGCAAAATGAAAAGTGTGAATAAAGTTATGTATGCTGGTAATGATCACATATGCATACTCATACTGGGTATATAGAATTAAAGCAAAGATTTGTCTAAGGGAAAAAATGCTATTGTTTCAGAACGAAGAGAAACATGTTGGAGATCCCATCAGAAATTGGGTATGGAACAGAGAGAATAAAAGATAAATTGAGAATGAACAGTTGCAGGTTAGTTACTTGGCTTTGAAATTCTTTTGGAAAGAAACCAACAAATCTATCAACAGAACAGAAATCATGCAAGAGAACGTACACAATGCAAAACCAGAAAAGGACAACGATATTCAGTCATTTGAATTGATTAAGATTTGTAGAGTTAAAAGAACTTTAATTTATATAGAAAAGGTCACATGCTCAAGTACAAGTTCTAGCATTCTTTACACACCTTATACCCCACCATGGAAAAAAGGAAAAAGAAATTTGTATTAAATGTTCAAAAATAAAATGCACCAGCAATAAAATGACGGTTACCATAACTCCATTAGATATGTCAATGAATATTTGAAATGCATTAATTAGAACAATTGAAAACTTTGCATTTGTACCTGCTGCCAATATTTCACCATCTCACATGCAAGTCTACGCTTCACTGCGAGAGTAGCTTTGGTACTATCAATTGCCATTCCAAGTTGAATATCTACACCCTATTAAAACATAAAAATAAACAAGTATACCCAAAATAGATGTGAGATAAAATGGGTGGGAAAGGTATCTAAATCTATATATTGAACCCCTTCTCCAGTCTTCTATGCAGTGTTGTTAATGTTTTACATGGCATTACCCCCGGTAGCAGAGTCATATATACTCAACTACGGTTTTGAATTACACAAATTCTTAAATGGAAAAATGCATCTATAGATCTATAAATTTTAATCTAATATGCTAATTAATACAAAACCCAAAGCAATTTACACAATGAATTCAATTGAAATGATAGCAACCCTCATGGATTTACACAATGATTGTAATCACAAATCACAATGTCCCCCTTTTTGTCCCTTGTTAGCTTTAAATTTCACCCTCAATTCATAAAATTTTTATTTTATAATTTATATATCAATGGACCTAAGAGTTGACTTGAAATTTGAGGTAAATACTAAAATGACAAACATTTCTTTCTCAAGCACTTACCACTAGACTAAAAACTATAGTTTATAGTCACACAATAAGAACATAGTGACTTGAACACCATTATTTAATTAAGATTTGGTTTACCTGACCTCCACCACAAAACAATTCATACATCCTGTAACAATATCCCCCTCAACAATTACACCGCTAAAAATCAAACTTTTTTATTGTGACTTGGCTCACCTAACTCTACCATGGGACAATTGATGCAACACACAACAACTAATAAGTTTACTCCTTTATTTTCACCTTTGCCAATTCATTCTCCTAGATTATGGCAACAAAGGCATGAACTAATATACTTAAAAGTCAAACACATGGTTCTCAGATTCAATTACTCAACATAAGAACTTTGACTATTACTCGTCTACAAGCTTAAAATGAAAAAATTTCTATTACTAGCCTTACTATGAGCAAATTTATACATATCCACTTTCAATATTTCTATAAACATTTGTGAAATCTGCTGGACCAAAAACTTTTGAATGGCCCACCTAATGTGGAAGATTAAATTGAAGAATGGTAACAGATTTTAAGTGGAAAAAGCATCTGTAAAGCACAGAATTTTTACTTGAATCTCGATTTGAATGGTGCTCACAGTGTTGGGCAAATGTGCCTTGCTCTAAGCAAGAGCAGATTATCTTGGGCCCATAACCCCTTTTTCTCTGATTACAATGGCAGTTTTATCTTCATAAAAGAAAAGAATAGAAGAATATAGGAAGCATAAAACTAGTCGTATAATATTTGGTCATTAATTCTACTATGTTCTCATTGCATCATCTAATACAACAAGGTTGTTTGTCTTTGTATTCTCTTTACATCAACCATAACAATTCCCGTGACACGCCACTAAAAGCATCATTCACTAAAAGAAAAACTCAAGCATTGTAGCATTGTTATTAAGTCATGCAGTCTAGCAAACTTTAACACAAAGCAAATGATTTGAGCAATTTTATGATACATGACAGCATTATGAAAATAGTAAACATTTATGTACTCTCACCCAATAGCCGAAGCTTCTTGGTTAGTTGGTTTAAAATAAGATATTTGTTGACAATCCCATATTGACTACAGATATACAACTGGATGCAAATTTCACCCTACAAGTCACTTGTGAGATTCAGTTAGGCCGAAAACCCACACTTTATAAGATTCAGTTATGTCATATCACGACACCTGATATTACCCACCCATGTTCAATCCTCGGTGTGACGAAGAGTTTTGTGAGATTAAGTTAAACCTAAAACTCACACTTCCCAAGAATATATAAGGCCTATCCCACCCATGATGATGGTGCACTCACATATGTTAAGTCTAGCAAACTTCACACCTCATAAGTCAAGTTTATGACGTCAAGAATGTGTTAATTCCTTACTTAAGCAAGCTTTGGTGGTTAAGTCAAGCATAGTCCATTCTTAAGGCCAAATTAGTTTATGGGGAAGTATCAAAGTCTTAGTTTGTGACTAAGTAGTCTAGAGTTTGACCAGACATTCCCATATTCTTCTAAATATAAAGCAAATTTCAGTACAAGGTGGACTAGAGTAAGAGATGTAAAAAGTATGAAAAACATTAATGAGTCTCCTTCAAAAAACTTAAACATTTTAAGTAATGGATTTGTAATTTAATATTAGAGCCTATTTGATGTTAGGCTACCATCAAATATCCACTCTTGAAAACTCCACATCCCAAATGTCCAACTTTGTGCATAATGGGAATGTATTAAGATTCCACACCGTCCCAGAAAATGCCCAAAAGACAAAGGATCTTTTATAATGACTTGGACAAACCTTTCTTCTGAGCTATATTTGGGATTGAGTTAGGCCTGGTCCATTTCCGATTTTAAAAGCAAATATATAAATAACTTTGCAAAGCTAATTCCATTAATCATTTCTAGAAAATGCAACATAACTTCGCAAAAGAATGATGGATAAGAAGTTTGGCTCCATAAATATTTATAACATACAAGAAACATCGGTTAATGTAATGGTTATCAATTCATAATTCTTTTACAAGGCAAAAAATATAATACCTGCCCCAATGCTTGCAAACAAAGTGCACGGAGAACTCCTTCTGCAAGGTCTACTGGTAAATTTCTCCTAAAATCAAATTAACAGTGAGAAGAGTGATAAAAAAAATAAAAATGAAGATAGATTACAAAAAACTGTTCAGTCAACTGATTGTATTGCATGTGTACAAACCTGAGCTCGGCAGGCAACTGTGGAAAAACATGCCTTACAGCGCAATCAAGATACCCAGCTGCCTTTAAGAAGATATCAACAGAAGCTCGTCTGCTTTCTGTTAGTAAACAACCAAAAGTTCATACTTCCAAAAGTAATGATATACATAAAGGTAATATGAAGCAGAATCATTAGAAACAGAGTGTTGCAGAACATAAGACAATTAAAAAATTTGTTTCCATTTAATCAGCTACCACAATATATAACCAACATGTGAAAAAAGTTACAGGAAATTTTGTACTATTCTGTCAATAAGATGATGAAATTTCCATGCCACATTATAATAACTGGACATGAACACGAAGAACTGCAATGAATTATTTGAGTCTAAATTCTCTACTGAATTTTTAGGTGTTGTTCTTTGCTGAGTACTAAAAATACATTATGTTGATACTTTAAATATCTTTTTAATATATTTTAAATTTTCAAAATCAATAACCTATTAACCATTAAGATATTTTAAAGGCACAGTAGAGGGACAACACAAAAACTCAACAGAGAATCCAAATTCGAATTATTTACTGCATAGGCAATGAAAAAACAAGACTGAACAAAGAAAGAAAGAGAGAATTATCTTTCTTCAAACTTCAAATAGAAACTGATAAGTACACACTAGTCAATAGAGACTACAGATTCCATATAACCACAAAATCACAAACAAAGCAGAAACATGATTAACTGAAAACCACAAGATATTAAACAGGCGTTTCCAATTGGAATTATTTTTATCCAATGTATTTTGGTTGTTTGATGTAAAAACAATAAGATTACCAGCCAAGTTACAAGGAATATGTCGACATGTGCAAAAAAAATCTCAATACTCACCTTCTGATACTTTAGGCTGATGACCATCAGTGGACATTCTGGGAAGAAGTAATAAATTGGCCTGTGATAATGATAGTGTAGCCATCAAGTGCAAAACTGACAACACTTCATACCAGGCATTTGACATGGCTGTTTCCTGGAAAAATGCAGTTGCATCAACAAACAAACAAAAAATGGAGCAGATAGAAAATTATCAGCATTATATTGTATACAGATACAGATAAACACACAAATCAAAGCAGAAACACATGAACTAAAAACGTAGGAATTACCTCTGCATCATCCTCTTGATTCACCCAAGCAAATTGTATTTTGTATTGTAAATGGCTTCCTGCACAATAAAGATAAGCTATTAATCAGAACAAGTTGTGGAGAGAACATTCATCAAGTATGAATAGGCTAAAACATGTTTTACCATTTTCGACTAATCCTAAAAGTACTGGCAAGTAGTCTTCAAGAGCCTGCTGAAGATCAGCCAGTGTTGAACCTCCTGAGTATGAAATTGTGTGATGCATCATTAAATTTGAGCTACTCATTCACTATAAAAATGATTCATCCTTGCTAGTACTAACCATGTTGGGTGGCACTTTTCCTTTTTGTTCTCGTAATTGTAGGCCCTTCTTGACCAGCCATTACGACTATACGAGTTCTAAGCGCAGACAAGCGTTCCACTATATTCTTGGACAAGTAATCACCAAGTGACTGGGCAAAATCAACAGGTTTAGGAATTCTTAGACCGGGAACATACACAGAAACCTCCCCGATACTCCCTGGTCTTCTTCTATTTCCACTAGAATCCTTTGGAGTGGAGACGAAGCAGCCCATATCCTGAGTACTAGACCAGCTGATACAAGGAAGACACAGTGAATCACCACCAAAAATTTAGTGTCTCTGTGCACACAACGAGTTTCTATTGTCTCTGACATTAAGACACACAGAGATACAAGTATCACAGTCTCAGATATATTCTAGAAACAAAGATGACTATTCATCAATGAAAGTTCAAAAAGCTTAGACAAAACTCAAAACTTAGAGGTAAACTAACAGTAAAAAGCCACTAACATGAGTAATTAAATGTCAACCAACAAAGAAGTGGTAGTAGGTTACTCACGAGCGGCAATACATTTTAAGTTGTACCGGAGCTCTCCAATATTATTTTAAAACTGACATGTACTTTATTTGACAGCATTCAGTTTTTTTATTAGGCCATTTCAGCAGCATTAATGATTCTCGTTTCTTTATTTATTTTCCTCATTCCATAATCTTAAACTCGTAATTAAAAATAAGCACAAAGGATTTATCCAACTAACCTTGTCGTTTGCCCTGGCAGTTCACTCTTCACTGGTCAGGTCAAAAGTTCTGCTATTCTCTGTTCCAAAAATTCACAGGGCCAAACGTGAGGCTGAGGAAAAAAATACAGACATAAAAGCAACTAGATCACAAGAACGGCCTGAGACATGACAAGTGTGGTCCGTGCCAATTCTCGATTGGGATGACAAGGGAAAGGTTTCAAAAGATTGCAATAGGCATGTATAGTGAATTGGTGATAGTAAAACTAAAGGTAACACTCTCCCCGTGCACCCCGTTACACCAACAACACAAACCCAACATAAGCAACAACCCGCATGAGAAATTCCTCAGGGTAAATAAACTTCAAGGAAAAGGTTTCGGCTCATGAAATTGGAGGAGATAGCAGGAGAAAAGTTAGCAAAAAATGAGAATCATGACTTGTGAGTAAAGTGTTCCCAAAGAAATCCAAACAAGCTACAATTGCAGAAACGCAAAGGAACATTGACATTTTTTATATCTCTTTCTTGCACTAATCGATGTCCTGTCACAGCTTCACACCACTGTCACTAAAGCCACCGGTAAATCAGGAAAACAGTAATGAGAAAAATAAAAGCTCCAGAGATCGAAACCGAAGGTTGAAATTCGAAACTTTTTTAAACTAACGAGAAAAATGCACCATTGTGTTAATGAAAATCACACAAAACCTTGGTTTCAGAATTTGTATTAACACCACACCTACCCCCCACCCCAAAAAAAAACTTCGTCCGAATTCATTCCAACACATAAGTTGAACTGATTTTCCAACATGATACAGTAATCCCCGACCCAGAAAAAAGCACTTGTTTCAACAAACTCCCCACCTCTATTCATCATTTCAGAAGAAAAAAAGATCCACCTTGATATCTTATTCAAAATCGCATGCTGCTGATGAGTCTTACCATGAACAACTACAGTGGCATGAATTGGGCAAAGCAGAGTGACACACCCAATTGCAATCCAATTGAGAATCAAAGGAACCCTAAAAAAGCAGAGAACTTTAGAGGTGCCCAGAAGCAGAAATTAAACTTGAAAAGAATGTGATCCTTAGCGATTCCTTCAGAGAGACGAACAGAGACAAAGACAGATACAGAGACAGAGACAGAGTCTTCTTCTATCTTTGAGAACAAAATTACAAATATATTTTAATTATTGTGGAACATTGGGATATTGCTTGTTTTTATTCATGCATACCAATAACATAATAAGAATATGATATATGTGTGTCTGTACGACACTGCCTACAATGTTGTAAGTTGTAAGCAGCCACAACTAGAAAATGGTATTAGCATTAACATTAGAATTAGCATTAGGTGGCTTTATATATTATGCTTAATTACTGAGATTAATATATTACTTCCAATTGCGTTTAAATGGCGCACATTTTTCAAAACCACTCTTTTCCAAGCATCGTTGATTCTCAGTTCTACTTTGTGCTGTGCCAAGCTGGTTTTACTCCTTCCTTTTTTTCTTCCCCCTTTTTTTTTCTATTGTACCTACCTTTTTATATTAGCGTGTGTCTTAAGATTTAAACTGAAAGACGAAAATGATTAGAATAAAATAAAATAGTTATATGATTTTTTTAAAATTATAAAATACTTTTATATTTTTAAATAATAAATTGTTTGATTTTGTCCTGAATGAGTGGCAAGTGACCACACTGGCAATTCCTACAGTATACACACAAAGGGATTGATTGCTTGCCGTCTCAGTCTTTTTTCTTTTTTTTCCCTTCTAGAAATAAATATTAAATATTAAATAATTAATATAAAAATTACAAGTGGGTATTACATAGGAAGATTAGGTCTGCAGAAATTTGAACTGCATGCAAGTGTGAGGTCATCACAAAACAAAGAGCAACCCTCGTTTATTTCCAATACCCAATTTATTTATTTTTTTTCATTTTTTCAACATGGCTTGCTATTTTCTTCTCCAATGGTATTATTAAGTTAAACTATAAACTTGTGATAATTCTGATATAATTTGCGAAAATTAGTTTGTAAAATTTTGTTAAAGTTTCTGAATTGTACCATGTTTTAGATGGTTCAAATTCAATGGTTTGAGATTGTTTCATTATTCAAGTATATGTGGTTTTATTATTATGTCTCTCTTTAAAGTATGTATATAGTTTGTGTTCTTTAGATATTAATTTTCTCTTCTAAAGAGTTCATTTATGTGATTTTTATAACTAATGAAAGTATTGTTCACTTTTCTGCTCAATTAGGTTAAACTTGACCCTCGGAAGTGAGTTACATACACTATATAAGTATGACCTTTATTGATAGTTTTATTTACTTAAGATTTTTAAGTTTAATTGTACAACAGAATATTAGTAGTTGAGGAAAAGTTTATGGAAAAAGAAATTCGTTATTGTAATTTTAATTCCCATTGTGAATTTATATCATAAATTGAAGTTTGTTCGTATTTTAATTGAACTATTTTAATTTTAATTTGTGTGTAAATCCTTATGTATTTCTTCCTTCATTTTTTTTAGAATTTGTCTATTGTCGTCTGTGGCAGGCAGTGTGAAGTGTGTTTCTTTGAACTATTCCACAATGTTGATTCTTATGTTTAATTTTTATGAATAAAATAATAAAATTAACCAGTTTGGTGTTTGAAATAAATGGTAAAATAATTTTAAATTTGAGTGGTCAAATTTTTAACTGACATGTATTGTGAAAAACTGAAATTAAAAAAGTTGACACCGGGCAATCCACATTAATAAATTAACACGTGAATCATTTCTAAATTGTTAGATTCAAAATTACGATGATGAATGCTGAAGCTTTAAGCCATAGCAAGTCCCGTTAATCCTTAAATACTGTTTCAATTTGAGTTTATAAATGTTTTTCCAGAAATAAATAAATATTATAGTACTTTCTTCTACTCCAAAATTTGTCGTCCTTATTTTAAGAATTAAATTATAAATTTAATTTAATTTTATAAAATTAGTTCATACTAGACTAATATTTATTTGTATATTATAATTTAATCTTATTTTTAGTTGATGTATAATGTATAATATAATTTTTTACACTAAAATATATACATTTTGAGTATAAAATTAAAAATTAATGAACAGTTTGATAGTAAACTGATAATAAGTTACATGATAAGTTCAATAATTAAAATAAATTTTATATGACTTTAATATCATATTATCATCTGAATTTAAACGATCTTTCATAAGTCACTTATATTATGATGTTCGTACTATAATTAATTTTCCACTTATATACTATAATTTGAATTTATTTTTAATAAATATGAGATTTTCAAAATATATATATATATATATATATATTTTATACTCACTGAATTATAAAAAAAAAAGTTGAATAATGATATCAAAATTGTCAAACCAGGTTATAAAAAATTGTTTGAAGTTATATAAAGATTTGTGAAAACAACGTATTAATTCAAAAGATTAGATTCTCCTCGAAGAACTAAACTTAAATTGTTCTATATAAATAATTTTTATATATAAGTCACCGTTAAAAAAAAAACATTTTTCATAGATAAAAAAAGTTAAAGATTGAATAACAACTTAATTGTCACATAAATAACATTTGAATGGCATGTCCAGTTTACAATTTTTTAATTTTAATACTCTTGTCACTCACATGTAAAAACACGCAATAAACATGATAATTAATAAAGAATACATACATAATAAAGTGTTTTATTTATAATATTTTAATAGGTATTTGATGAAAATAGATTAGTTATGTTCATATTAGTATTCTTTATCCTATTTAAGTATAGTAATTTTATTTAGATGAATATTTTGAGATTATCTAGTTCTATGCAGTACATGTATTTTCTCGAGCCTTCTTTTTCCTTAATAAAGTATTTCCCTTCTTTTTTGCTTACGTATTTAGTTTTGGAATATATACAATTAGGGATGACAATGGGTGGGGCAAGGGTGAGTTTTACTATCCCATATTCATTTTCGTAGAAAAATTCATCTTCATCTTCAAATTCAGTGGGTATCAAATTTTTTTCCCATCCACATCTCCACCAGATAATGGGTATAATCTCGTACCCATACTCATACCCATTTTTTTACTACTTCAATATTAATTTTAATTAATTTTTATAAAATAATAAAAAATTACGGTAAAGGAAACATAATATTATCAAATATAGGAAGATAGTTGTTTCTTTGATATCAAAAACTTTGAAATAAATTATAATTGTTTACATTTTATATTAGAATACCAAATAAAATTTCATGAAAACCAAAACATTTATTAAATCTGCAAACTGCAAAAACCTAGTTGATACAATTTAAAAATATTTAAAAGATATATATAAAAGGAAAACAAATATTCAAATTAAAAATATTTTAAATCTTTGTTTACTTCAATTTTTAAAATTTTAATGAATCTTTTTTTTATACACTAATGAAAGTTATAATACATCACTTGATTAAAATGACGCAAAGAACAAATAATAAACATAATAATAAAATTTTATAAATCTTATACCTTTTGAACTTCAATGTATGTTGGATGGTGGTAAAAAAAAATTCATGACAATTACATTAAATTTTTATATTATACTAAATAAACATTATTTATATAATTATAGTGAAAAATTACAGTATGATTGATAATGAGTTAGAAAATAAAAATAATTAGATAAAATATATCGAAATAATATTGTACATGATTAAAATAAACAACAAATAAAAATATTAAAAATTTAACAAATGTGTGTCTTAGAAACAATTTTAGAAATTATCGAAAGAAATCATACAAAGAAAAACAAATGTATAAGTAAGGGTATGATAAGATCAAAAATACCTTAGAGATCTAAGAAAACTTTTCAAATATCCGTATATACTCAATGGTTAAGAAATAACGAAAATTGTTTTAGCGAAACAAAAGTTCTTCAAATGAAACAAAAACTAATAACAATAAGTAAAGAATTTTTTTTATATATATTACCTAGTAAATGAAATGTTTATGTTATTAAACACTTAAATTGAGAGTATTAAACATTCTCATGTGAAAGGAAAATACACAATATATAAAAATATTAAAAAATAATAAAAATATTCAAATGTGAGACATAATTTTTTTTTAATTGACATACATCATTTTAACATAATTACATAAAGGTTACGATAAAATGAAAAATATATTGGAGATGCGAATGAGTTTAATGATAAACCAAATAATTAGAAGAAATAAAAAATAGAATATATATATATATATATATATATATATATATATATATATATATATATATATGGTTACTTAATTAATTATGAATATTTTAATAATTTAAATGGAGACGGAAATATGTTGGGGACATGTATTATGGCAGGGATATATACATCCCCATATCTAATTGAAAAAGTTAGAGATTTCCCATACTCATACACATACACAGTCAATGTGGGGATTATCCGTTAAAATAGGGACAAGTTCGGATAATACCCACGAAGACAGATTTATTTGCCATTTAGGTACAATTAATCTTCTTTTATGAACGTTGGTACCTCAGCATCACTTTTAGACATATTATCATTTGAGAAAAAAAAAATTCCAATTCTGTACTAAGGCTAAAATATTTCCAATTTGATATATATATATATATATATATATATATATATATATATATAAAATCTTTTACAGGTGAATTTGTAAAGTAGAAAATATCCATTTTAAATTGAAATCAATTAAGAATAAAAAATATTTTCACAAAATGCACTTTTAGTTTCTGACGTAGTACAACATCACATCAGTCCTTAATTAAGCTTAATGTTCATTGATTTGTATTTTTGGGTAAACCTTGTTTCCTTTTCTCGACCAATATTTTAACTAATTTAGATAGATGTTGGCCTTTTCAAATTATAAAAAATCTAGTTTAAATCATTTCAACCCGTATTAAATTTGGACAGATAAAAAACTAAACTAAACTAAACTCAGGTATTAATCCATTTAAACGGTAGCTAACAGAATAAATCAGAATAATCGTCGAGTCCGTCAGCGTCGTCCTATACGTCCGGGTCGTCAGGTCCGTCCAAGTCGTCGGGCTTGTTTGGGTCATCCAGACCGTTGGTGTCATTGGGTTCGTCTGGATCGTCGGGCCCAACAGTTTGGAAGGGTCCGTCCGGGTCGTCGGGTTCGTCCGAGTCATTGGGCTCGTCCCGGTCGTTGGGCCCGTCCCGGTCGTTGGGCCTGTCCCGGTCATTGGGCCCGTCCCAGTCGCTAGGCCCGTCTGGGTCGTTAGGCCCATCCGAGTTATCGGGCTCGTCTGGATCGTCGGGCCCGTCTGGGTCATTGGACCTGTTTGGGTCATCGGACCCGTTTGGATCGTCAAGCCCGTCTGGGTCGTATAGAATGTGAGGTTGAGTGAGAAGAATTTCAAATTCCACCTATTTTGAGGGTATTTGAATTTCTACCAATTTAACTAGTTGAAATCTTTCAAAAAAATGCTTGCATTTGAAATATTTTTTAATTTCTCTATCCAAACAAAATATTTCATTACAAAGAAATCTAAATTCTTCAAAAAAATAAATTACTTCATTAAAATACTCTATCCAAACATACTCTAAGATAATTTGTACAATACTCTAATCTAGTTATTCCTACAACAAGACTCAAATTGATCTATAATTATAAGTCTATACATTTTTTAATTAAGTGAGTCATTCCGTTTAAACAATTAACCTATGATAGGATTTGATTGAATTTAATTTTTTTAGCTTATTAATAAGTAAATCAGGTTAAATTTATTCCCTAAATAACTAATTCGTAAATGATAAATTTATTCCCTAAATAACTAATTCGTAAATGATAAATTTATTCCCTAAATAACCAATTCGTAAATGATTGGGCGCATAACCCGTTTTAATTGTTCTATTAATTGTTGTATGCTTAACCAATAATATAAAAATAACAAGAATCTTAGCGATACACTATATTTTGTTTTTAGAAAAGCAAGATAAAAGACATAAAACATTATTGTTAAGAAGTAGATCGGTTGTTTTGGTCGGATTATAGATCCTTGAGAAGATGAAAGAGTGTGAAGTTATAATTAGTAATGTGGTGTACCTGGCTATTTCCTTTTATGTTAGATGACGTGCCTTGATAGAAATGACATTGTGGATTTCCTTATATGTGATGATCCAATGAACAATGACGATAACTCTTAACAAGAATCCTGTAACTTTTTGCAACCACCACCCAAGCACTTACACTTTGGTGCAAGTTACATGTATCTTCTCACTTCATCAATAGTGATTCACTAAGATACCAACTGAAAATGCATGTATGAATCAAAATTGAAAAAGGGAATAAAGAAATCAGTGAGTGATGTAGGTGAATGTAGAGTTTCCCAAACCACACTTATTTGCGTCTTTCTTCCTAACTTTCCCTTTTATCATTCTTGCAATGTCATCCGTCAAACAATTTCATTAGTACATTTATATCATTGTTTATGTTAAGAAATATTTATATTTCGTGTTCCAACTTACGAATGGTGAGAAAGGATATAAAAAAATTTGTACTTAAGGGTATCTGCGGATAAAATCCGCAACAAGTAGGAAATAGATATTCAAAATGGATATATGCGGTAACAGGTACGGACATTTTTTATACCCGCTTGTTAACGGGGCGGATACGGATATTATAGTATCCATACTCGTGGATACTCATACCCGCTATACTCTAATTTAAATTAAAAAATGTATATTAAAACATTAACACATTGATTTTGAATTTATTATTTTTTTTATCGACTGATTTTAAATAAATCTACATTTATTTGTAAATTGTTATTCTACATGATTTAAATGAGTCATTTTCACTTTATTTGAAATTTATAAATGTTATGTATTGTATTTCTATTTGAATTATGATTATAATTTATTATTAAATATTAAATTTTTCTTTTGCAAATACCTACGGATACCCGTAGATACTCGTGGATATTAAAAAATATGAAAATATGCGGATACCCGCATAACGAATACTTGCACAAATATAGATACTACGAGGTGAATATTTATCTAGCGGATAAGGTACGAGAGAACTATTACCTGTGTCCTACCCGTCCCGTTGACATCCATAATTGTGAAAAAAGAAAACCCGAGAAAAATATTTATATATATCATTCAAGTATGCTATTTTTTACATAATATTACATGTTATATATATTTTTTATTTAGTATGGATTAAGAAAATAATAAAATTAAAATATTTTTTGTGTATTGTTTTATGTTTTCCTTTTTTAATTCTTAATAAATGTTTAGATTTTCGACTTTTAAAATATCAAATTATTTCTTTAGAAAAATATGATTGTGGGTTTAATTTCAATCTAATTACGTATATTTAAATTAGATTTACATCTTACTAACTTATAACACCAATATCGTATGAAACATGAAAGATTATAATAAAAATTTATTCTAAAAAATATTTGTAGAAAATATGTGATAGTTTTAAATTATTTTAGATCTAAAGCAATTTTTCAAAAGATACTAATTTTAAAATTGAGATTTCAGTTTAATCATTTAGATTTAAATTTATGTTTTTTAAATATGATTCTGATTTATTTATTTTTTTAATTTAGATTAAATTTGAATCGGAATTTTAAAATTTCAATTCACGCTCACCGTAATAACTGTAGTTTACTTTATGCAATATTTTGGATAAATATTTACTTATATAATTAATTTATACTAAATAAATATTTTTAAATTATAATTTTTATTTATATTTCTGATAAATAATTTGTGATATAAATAAAAAATGTTAGTAATTCATTAGCATTTTCTATATTAGTACATAATTTTCCGTGTATGTGTAGATATTGTATAAGAAAGTATACTGTAGCGAACTTTTAAAGCATGCATAACTGTCTGTGTAGATTAGGTTCTTAATAATAACAAAAGAAAAGAAAAATGTTGGAGTTAATTTTAGTAAGTGAAAAAGAAACAGAAACACGTTCAGATTTGTGTTTGTTTTTGGTTACAGGATAGTTATTATGTTGGAAGACAGAAAATAACGTGGTCTTGTGACGAGAATCCATGGAGTGGGAGCCAAATATTTGCTTTTGAAATGTAATTTTTGGTCGATCTTCAAACATTGTTCTTATTCGAAGGGTGAAGAGTGATTGAAGTTGATGTATATAATAATATAACAAGATATAAGATTGTTGTGTTGCTGTTTCGTCACCGACTAATCATGTACCATCGCCGTCCAAGAATGCAAAATGTTCCACGTGACCACCGTGACGTCACCGTAGCCCCTCGTGATGTCATCACGGCGCCGTAACCGTAGCCGGTGGCGACCACCACACACCACGACCAAGGTTTGAATTTGGAACCAGTGTCTGCGCGACGCGTGGATGAGAGAGTTGTTAAGGTAACGAGTGAATGAATGGTGGGAAACTCTGACACGTACGTAAAAGGGAACCATTGATTTAAAAGTGGAAAAAGGATCTAACGGTTTAAAATTTAGGGAGACTGAGCAGCTAACTAACTCGAAAGTTGTTGTTTGGTGTATAATAGTTTGTTGAAAGTTGGAGAGTAGTGAAGATTGTGGTGACTCGTTGAAGGGCCGGCCCAATGGACTTTAATAACTTATCCCACGACCACTTTTATTCGGCAGAGTGAGGGAAATTGTTTGATGCACCTCCCTTTTTTTCTTTCTGATGCAGTAAAGGAGAGAATTATAGTCTCGTTGTATTGGCATGGAGTGCAAATAGTAATAATGGAATCCAAAAAGAAAAAGCCTCAAATGCTTAAAACAGTAACGTAGAATTAAACTGGAATTCTAAGGTCAAAACTCTGAACCCAACAACCATTCACGTCATTCATCACTCACATAAGTTCAATAACTTATTTAATATTTTTCTTTTAAGAATGTAAAAAGTATTTATAGGATGATAAATAGGAAAAACACAGGATTTCCAACACATTATTATGGTTAATGTTACTAGGTTTTTGTGGTGGGAAAGTTAGATATGGTGAATCTGACAGGTTGGAATCGCCGCCACTGGTTTTCTACGAAGCCTACTCCTATAAGGTACAGTGTATTCAATTATTTGTGGGCATTTTGGGTCTACTGTTTGATGTTGAGTGAATGGTAGCGTCACATGCGTTCTTGGTGATGTGAGAAGTGCGTTTAGAAAAATGTTGATATTGTTGGTTGATGAAGGTTACATGGGGAATTGTGGAATTTTGAAGGGAAAAAGATGCAGAGGTAGGGCCATAGCATACGTTATAAGTAGTGAGGGTTGGCATGATGGGAATGTGGACAGTGGGTACTGCTTCTCCTAGTATCACAGACATATATACCTGCGCCATGTGATTGGTCACATACAAAAATTACTAAGCATGTGAAGTTTTGTGGGATGTACCCTATTCCATGGCCCATACACCAACACAATCACTCTCCACACTTCTAACAGGGCCTCCAAACAACAAAATTTTTTCTCTACCAATCCTTCTTCTCATCTTCATTATCTTTTTTTTTTTTTTCTTGTCCTTCCCGTCTTCTTGCATACTAACACTTTACTAATACTTGTCTAAGGAAGAGTTCTTTCAAGGTAAGCATATTCCATTAAGAATAACACACAGCAGTACAAGTTGATGGTTAGTCTTGGTGTCCAACTCATACGATTAGTGTTTCTACATCAAAAGTGTTTCTGGCAAGGGTTCTAGGTAAGTGTGTCACGTTAAGAAAAACGACACTATGAGAAGAGATACTCGAATACTTTTGCCGGAGGGGGAATATACCAATGTGGTAAAAGGAACTCATCCTTGAGGGAGAGATTGTTGGAAATCCAAATGTGAGTCTAAGTCTCACATTGGGTAGATACGAGAAAGTAGAGCACCATATAAGAATAAAGACCCATAAACTCATTGTCTTAAGGTTTTGAGTTGAAAATTGTGTTAATGTCTTATGTAGTTGGACTCAGGTCTTATTGATGTTGTATCTTTCCAGTAAACCTCCTCCTTCGAAAAACCCAACAGCACCATAAGAAAATTAAGATAATGGATATAAACACACCTTATCAATTCTAACCATGCGAGATTCATCTTGAACCCTCACATATGTGACAGTAACAGTACAACAAAAATGTTTAATTTATAACCAATTTGAGTGATAAAAAATAATTAATTATTATAGTGACTAATTTAGATATTAATTTATAAACTAAAAAATATTGGTAACTAAGATAATTTATAGATTGGTCATTATAGTGAATTGATTTCTAATTGTCACTAACATTATCTACCAAAAAATTGATCTCTAAATTTGTATCTAAATTAATTATTAATGGAGCAAATTTAGTGACTAATTTTTTTTTTGTAACTAATGTTAGTGATCTATATTTAGAAACCAATTTATTATAATGACCAATTTAGAAACTATTTTAGTTGTCAATAATTTATAATTTACAATTTATTATTTAAATTGATCGTGTCTAAATAATTTTTATTCCCAAAATTGGTAATCAATTAAACATTTTGTTTTAATATAATGTTCCATTTAAGATTATTTTGTAACGATATCGAAAGTAATTTTACTTTAAAGGAGTTATTTTAATATTGTTTGCAATCATTATTAAAATAACTTTGTTAGATTTTATACAAAATTTACAATTAAATATTTATTTATAGATACTACACTAAGCAATAATAACTTATTTCTCCTCTAATATATTAAAATCCATATTTCAAAAGTGAAATTTAACTTGTTCTTAGAAAAGTTAATTTTATTAATTGTCAGAAAAGGTACACAAAATTTGGTAAGTTGAAAATAAATACTTAATGACAAAGTTTTACATAATTGTTGATACATAAAAGTGCAGATTTAAATCACCTAATACTTTTAAATACAAAAAGAGTATTAATAGCACACACACGTTATCTCTGGTTATTATTTTCATTAATTGTACACCAATTAGTCAACTTTAAACGATACATAAATATTTTATAATAATAATTTTCAATAAATATAAATTTAAAAATATTTTTCAAGAGTCACTAAAATAAATTATATTAATTCGAAACGAAACAAACATATAAATTTACTTTACTTTAACAAGCCTTGTACATTGCGATTGATTAATGCAAATTCATTTCAAGTACTTTTTCTTTCTTTCACCGATCAAAAATCACGTGCACCAAAGGTTTTCATTTCCACTTAACAATTCGAATGATTTCTTAAAGAATTACGAAAAATAAAAAAAAAATTATTCAAACAACATTCCAAATAATTTATAATAAAAGAATTACGAAAAAAATAAAAAAATTATAAAAAGTTATCGTTGATTCCAATTCCACATTTTCATGGACGCATCCTACCATGTCTGAATTGGGCAGAGATGACGTGTTAGTGTTGACCAGTAGGTTTTGAGTGTACCAAAGTTCCACATTCTCTTAATTTCGCAGATTTTCAATTAAAGATTTTTAATTTAAATTTAGGTTAAAATCACAATATATATACACACATAAATATGTATATATTTTGTACAACGTTTAAGTCTAAAATATAAGATTTGACATAAAAGACTTAACTTAATTGGTCTTGAGAAACTACTAATCTACTGTTAAGATTGTGTTGGTAATAAAAAATGAGTAACCTATACCAGGTTATGGATATAGACATATTTAGCATCATTTAATTAGAATAAACAAAAAAAATCAGAGAAAGTAACAAAATCGTATATTATGGACGTTGATTGATTCTGGAATAGGACAATGGAGGCTAATGAAGCATATAGTTGAAAAATATGGTTATGATTAGTGCATTTTGTTTAGTTAATTATTTAAAGTGAATAAATAAAAATTGGAATAATAATAGTAATTAAAAATGTTAAAGTGGGAAAAGGTTTGAAAAAAAAGAAAAAATGATGATGAAAATGTAGAGAGTGGGAAAGACGGTCCTTTTGGGTAGCACCAAAGTCAATTAACATCATCATTCCTTCCCACCTAATGCCTACAAAACCTACCCACTCACTCACTCACATTTCTATTTCTATTTTTATTTCTTTTCCTCCCAAATTCTTGTGTATTAACTTAATAAAAATAAAAAATAAAAATCGAGTATGTTAATATCGAATAATTTGTTTGAATATTAACAAATATTAATTATCTGAATATCACAAAAAATTTACATTGAATATAACATTTCCATAATGGATTAATTATTTGAATCACCGATCATAATGAACTAAATGTTGTAATATCTCAAACCGGATAAATAAAAATACAATATATATTGTTAAAATAAGTTGTAAACTGGTTCTTTTATTTTTTTTTCAAGAGAGTTAAAGATATGATTTTTCTAATAATATATATATATATATATATATATGTTGGCAGAGTGTCGGAAGCGAAGTGTGTCGATTTTGGAATATAAACAAATAAAAAATGTTACGAGGTTGGGCTGCAGCAATCTCCAGTGGTCATATCAAAAAGATTTGTTGCTTAATTATCATATTCTTAATTTTAAATACTAAATTAAGGAATTTACAAAATTGTATGTGTGCACAGGATGACAACGGGACAGGTAGGATACGAGTAATATTTGTCTTTATCCGTATTTATATCCGTCGGATATTCGTTATATAGGTATCCGTCTAGTTTTTTTATATTTGTGGGTATTTATAAAAATATTTTAAAAAATAAATATTTAACCATAACTAGTGCTTAGATCAACAAAACCACTTCCTCCGATTGATTCCTGAAAAACAATCAAATAAAAAATCACTAACAATTCATATTGTAGTTTATTTTTGAATGAAATATTAAAGAAATTACTAATTTCGCCAATGTCCACCCCTTGCAACATTGTATAAAGTTTTATGTTGTTCAATTTTAATCTAGAAGAGCCTGAAAACATAAGAAGTTCATTAAAAATTTATAACAATCACTTAATTAAAATATCTAAGTAAAAGTATTAATTTTATTAGCTTTCATGTTGGTCCATAACCAGTATTTGAGACACATCAATGCCTCCACAGTATCTAGAAGTAATATACTCCGATGTGGGATAAGGATCTGAGCACCATTACTGAATGAAGACTCATAATGTTTTTTACTAATATATATATATATATATATATATATATATATATATATATATATGTGAGGATATTTGTGTGAATTAAAGTTTAGCGGATACGGGTATCCACGGGTACGGATATTATGATACCGTACCCGCTTCGTTAATATACGAGTATCAAAAACATCCATATCTGCGGGTAGCAGGTATCCATTTTTTATATTTGTTTCCTATCCGTTGCGGATTTTATCCGCAGATACCCGCGATCCGGATTTTTTTGACATCCCTAAATGTGTATTACAATTTAAGTGTTCTAAATGGACAAAGAAAAATAATGAAACATTGTGTTTAAATGATGATAATGAATATAAAATAAAGTAATAATGTATTTAATTATATGGTAGCTGTTATGAATTGAAATTAATAAAAGAGAGAAAAAAAATAGAAAATGAAAAAATATAAAGCAACTTATATATGTATTATTATTGTTAAAAAAAATATTATTTATAGATATAATATATAATTTATAAAAAAAATAAATCAACTAGTTAATACAAATATTTATATAAAAAATAAAAAATAATATAAAATTAATCACATCAATCATATAAGTAATCGTATCAAATCGTATCAAATCACCATTAATTTATATATCAGTAGCCGTATAAAACGGTAAAATACCTTTACTCATAGCCAGATTCTCATGAAAAGTTTTCCTTCCGGATTAGGAATTTATTCTACTTTGTTATTTAATTTATTTTAATAATTTTGTAAATAAATGTTTTTGATAGGTTGGTTTATTTTACTAACTTATAATATTGTTTTAGAGTCTCTTTATTACCTTTCCGAGATAAACTTTTTCGGTACCCTACATAGAGAATATATATCTTTTAATATTTTATAGAAAAAAAGTAATTATGATAAAACATATCACAAATATTATTAAAAATGTGGATAAATATATTATTCTTTTACCTACGGGTTTGAAAAAAGTTTAGATAAATAAGATTTTTTTGTTTTTATCCTGACCTTATAAATAATTCCAAAAGGATATAAAACATCGTATCAGTCTCTAAAACAACAACGTTCTCTAGTATTGTGGAAGCTACCAAAATCAATATTATTTGTGCTTCAAACTTTTTACACATAGGACTGAATGATGAATTTTAATAATAATTTTGGGTTGTTAAAATGATTTTAAAATTTATATATATTATTACTAATTAATAGCGAATCTTAATCCATAATTTTAAAAGACTTAATTATTAAAAAATATTGTAACAAAAAAAAAGTCAATTTACTGGTTATAAAAAACACGTAATAGTTGATATTTTAGTCAAGTTACTAAAAAATATTGTTTTTTTATACAAAAGTAAATTGATTACAATGTAAGAACTTGAAAAAAAAAAACTAACATATAATTATTTAAATTATTATAATTCAAACATTTTGCCCGCATGCAAATAAAATTATTCTATGTACGAGAAAAAGTGAAAACTCGTGTATTAAAAAACTATATTATATAAAATTAATATTTAAATGTTGAATGAGACAAGAAAAACTATTTTCTTCTTTTTTTTTAAAAAAGAAAACAAATGTTAAAAATCAATAAAAAGAACAAAAATGTGTTTTCCACGTTTTTTTCGGTAGAAAATAGAACACACGAAAATATAATGAATGAATTTATATTTTATTATTACAAATATAATGACATGACAAATAAAAAAAGAAAAAATAATTTAATTTTTTCTTTTATTTAATTAATTAGCTGATTTATTTTTATTATATTCAATTTTATGTTATAATGTTTAGTAAAATTGGAAATATATATATATATATATATATATATATATATATATATATATATATATATATATATATATATAAATGAAGATTAATTCTTTTTATCTTCCTTCTATTATTGTATTATAGAATCTCATACATTTAACCATACTTTCTTAATTTTTTATGGTTCTTTTTCCTCGTATCATCTCTTATATATGCCATCTCTTGTATATGAAAATCTTATTCATGTATTTCTTTCAATTTTGCGATTGTATTTCTTGGCAAGCTATTTCATTTATGTTATTGTATTTCTTGGCAAGCTATTTCATTTAGTGTTAAAGATGATGGATGAAGATAGATAAACCTTGTTTGATTTAAAGGATTAGAGTTAATTTGTGCAAATGAATTTGAGAAGGCTTTTTGTATTTTTGGGTCTATTGGAAGTGAAATTTGTATAAATGGGTTTCTTCATTTTTTTTTTGCCAAAATGGGTTAAGTCGTCAGGGTAGGGGATGACATTGGAGGTGAAGTCGTTCTCCACCTAACCGATTTATTTATTTATTTTTTCAAAGACAATGTCGTCCTTTGTGAAAACGTTTTGTGCACTCAGAAAAAGTGAAGTCGTCCTCATACATGACGACTTCACTTTTTCAGTTCTTTTTTCATAGGAAAAATAATAAAAACTGTTAAATCTGAAAAAAAAGGAAAAATAAAAAGTTTGAAATATTTAAAAAAATAATGAAAAGTGAAAATTTTGAAAAAAAAATTAAAACTAAAAAGTTTGAAAAAAAAAAGTGAAAAGTGAAGTCGTCATGTTAGAGGATGACTTCACTTTTCAATTCAAACAAAAGTCGTCCTCTCCAACGACGACATTACTTAAAAAAAAAAACAAAATCGGTCAGGTGGAGGACGATGACTTCACCCTGAATGTCATCCTCTCCCATAACGACTTTACCCAATTTAAAATAAAAATCAACGGACCCTATTTTACAATTTTGTGGCCAAACAAACCCTGAAATACAAAAAAAGCCATTTGAGGAAGAATGAACTGTTTTCATCCTTTCATTGATTAAGAATATGTTCTTTTGAGATGAAAGATTAGAGGGAGAGGAAGAGATAAGAAAGATTAGAACGGTTAAAGAGTGAAATTTGTGTTGTTTATGTTAAAAGATTCAAAGGTAATTTTAAAGTGGATTAGAGAGTGAAGTTTGTGCCGCAATTGACTGATGTGACATGTAAAAAAAAAATTAATAGAAAAAAAGTTAGATTACTAAAGTGTCCATATTGGTATACATAATATGAAATTATATATAAATGATTTAAAATTGTTTTTATAAATTTTATTGAATGATTAAAAATATAAAATAATATTTATAAAAAAATAATAATACTATATGTTTTATATGAAAATAAATTTAATATATAAGGTGGAAAAGTAATTTATTTGCATAGAAACTTTTTTTTCTTTTTAATAGAAATTTTAGAAATAATAAATTTTTATTATAACCATGATAAATTATCATTTGCGTTACTAATTTTTATTATTTTTTTATATATATAATAAGGAGAATGAATAAAAGTAAAATCACTGCAATAGTTATAAAGACATTGTCTTTGAACAAAATACAATTAACATAGAATTAAAGGAGTGAAATGAAACCAGTGTTTTGGTTTTAACGGCTAAACCACATGCAACAAAAATTAAATAATTAAGGTGTAATTTGGTAAATTCGGCAGTGTTACCTTTTGTTCTCACTATAGATAGTGAGATTAAATTTTGAGTGAATCCTCCAAATCATCTACTCCCATCACTTTGCATCATTTTCAAGAAAACATGTTACTCACTCCCTAATTATCGTTTTTCCATTTCTTGTAAATAGTACATATACCAGGAAGAACACACGGTAAGAGATGAGGAGAAAGACGACAGCTCAACAATATGTTTCTTGTAAAAAACCTAATAATTACTATTATATTTTTATGTTATATTCATTTTAACCATGGATCAAACTGTAATCTAACAATTTTATTAATTAAAACATTATTTTATATTCATAATGTCTATCAAATCTTTCACAAATCTTATCTTATATTGAAATTTATTCCCTTCCACCTCTCTATCTCTTATAATAAATAACCCTACTTCGTCTTCCACGTCGACTCACTCTTCCTCTTTTTATTAATTACTCCTTTTATATCTCATTTTTTCAATCATTTAGCCTTATACATTTATTATGGTATATTAGGAAGTAAATCGAAAAGTTATGTTTTTTTTTTATAAAAACTTTTAAAAAATAACAATAAGATTTGATCGTTGCAAATTTTTTATTCATTAAAATGCTTAAAGTTTTCATATTTTTTATGTTTTTGAATTATATTTTTGTCATATAATTTTTTTTAATCAGGTGATATAACTGTTATTTTATTATTTTATACTAATTATAACATCCTTTTATATTAATAAAAAAATATTTTTAAGATATAATAAATAAATAAAATAAAATACTTTAATCTATTTATTTTAAAATATTTAATAGATATAAAAGTTAATAAAAAATCAATTAAAAAAATTTGAACTTAATTAAACATAATTTTTTTGCACTCTTTATTTATTTTATGTCTAAAACAGCTTAGAATGAGATTTCTAAGTGAGGCAGTAAGAAAATAATGAATTGGTTATATTAAATTTATGTACATGTATTCCCACGTTTTGTGTAACGTGTATTCCTACGCTGCTAAGAATACATGGAATATAATATTGAGAATACAAATACAAATTATATTATATTTTTCGTACCTTCCCTTATCTTCACTCTGACTATTAAAACTGATAAAGTAGCAAAAAGTATTCGATTCATTCATATACTCTTGCACAGGTTTCTATCATTCCCTTTTTTTCTGCTTCTGCAACGAGTTTCAACTAAAATACAAAACCTTCCATCATTTCTCCTTCTTTCAACTTCACTTCACTGCACCTACCTTCATCTTCTCTTCATCCATGGACACAGCTCAGTGCCCTCAGGTAACGAATTACATCTCAAAAACTTCACTTTTGATTCCTTTTTTGCACCTGGTGCAAGTGAAACTACGTGCCCACTTATCAATTTTCTACCTTTCGCTTTCTCACTTTTTCCCTTTGCTTTTCCCACTTCAAAAGTTCTGCTTTAGTTTCTTCTTCTGCATCTTTTTCTTTTGCCATATATCATACACACAATTTCCTCCCTCTTCCTCAATGGTGAAAAGTTAGACCATTTACCTGTGTTTTTGCTTGGTATATATGTTATGTAGACCAGACCAGACATAGATAGATGCATGGTTTGATTAATTAACATGTTTGCGCATGATGTTGAAGGAGATGGTGGTGAAACCAATGGAAGATATAGTAGTCACAAATACATGTCCAAAGGTTGCAGGAGGAGCTGTGGAAAGAAAACCAAGACCACAGAAAGAACAAGCTCTTAACTGTCCGAGGTGTCATTCGATTAACACCAAGTTCTGCTACTACAACAACTATAGCCTCACGCAGCCTCGCTATTTCTGCAAAACTTGTAGAAGGTATTGGACAGAAGGTGGATCCCTCAGAAACATCCCTGTCGGAGGTGGCTCCAGGAAGAACAAGAGATCTTCTACTTTTTCTTCCACACCTCAGAACAATTCGCCAGATAATAATAAGAACCTTCCTGATCTGGTTGTAATCACACCACACTCTCAAAACCCTAAGAATAACATTCATCAAGGCCAAGATCTCAATCTGGGTTTCCCAGCCACAACCTCAGATTTTAGAAACGTGTCTGAATTGGTTCAGCAAAACAACAACAATAGTACCAACAACAACAACAACAACATGTCTGCTTCTTCTTCTTCTTCAACCACCTCTACCACCACAGCTACAACAACCTCTCACCTTTCTGCATTGGAGCTTCTCACTGGGATCACTTCAACTTCCACGGGGTTGAATTCTTTCATGCCTGTTCCCGTTCCAGCTGATCCAAATTCTGCATACACATGTGGGTTTCCTCTGCAAGATTTCAAGCCAACCTTGAATTTCTCTTTAGATCACGGGTACGCGAGCCTGCATAATGTTCAAAGTGGGAGGCTCTTGTTTCCATTCGAGGACTTGAAACAGGTTTCCACTACTACCACAATGGATCAGAAGCAGCAAGGAGATTCAACCGGGTATTGGACTGGGATGTTTGGCGGAGGATCATGGTAATTCATAGATATTTTATCTGCTTTTCTTTTCTCTTGCTTTCTATAAGTTAATTTTCTTTTGAACTTTTTCGGGTTTTAACGAGTTTCCTTCAGATCATGGAGACTTCTTCTTCACTTGTTCGGATATCTTCTTCATAACTGTCTAACAGTTGATAGGATCGATTCTTACATCGCTTTATTTTCTTCTTCTGTCGATTTCTGGTGTATCTTGCTCCTCTTCTGTTCAAGACCAAGCTCGATGGGATCTTGAAATGAAGCTTATTTTATCAGGCTTCGGTAGTACTCGGAAAAGTAAACAAGGGTTACATTACATTAATTTCATTATATGCAAAGATTAACCCCATTTTTTTAGGGTTAACAAGTAGCTAGAAAGAGTTGCCCTTTTTCGTGTAATTTCTTCCATCATCATCATGAATTAGCTTACCCTATTGAAAAAATGTATAATGTACAAGAATATGTTATATTATATAATTGGTATGTCATGTTATGCTTCAGGAATGTCACAGTGTAAACATCTGGATGTGAATGAATATATATATATATATATATATATATATATATATATATGTGTGTGGTGGATGTTGTTTGAATACTTTTTCCTCCTTTCACTTGTCTTTGTACCGTTGTTTTCATAGATTGAGGTTTAATTGAAGGTGTGTGTTGCAGCAAAGTAAAGTATATTGATGATGATATTAAAAAAAGCGTTAAGATGAAGCAGAATGTGTACTGTAATTAGCTAGAGAAGAATAAAGGCCAGGTGAGAGAGTTCTGATACGTTCACGTGACATCCCATTAAAGAAGTAGTAGTAGCATCGATTAACCATAGTCATCATAACTACAAACTATAAAGCTGCTTCAATCAAAACCCTCACCTACCGGTCTCCACAATTGCAGATGCATGAAAAATAATGAAAAATGGGTTTAAAATTGAATTATTCACTGTGATTTTTGTGTGTCTCTCTCACACACCATTGATGATTGCTTGCGTCCCACCTCTTGTTCCTTTGTTTGTGTATCTGAATTGAAAGAAGAAAAGAAAGTGACAAGGATCTGACGCATGACATACCCTGTTATCTTCTATTTTCCTCTTTCTTTTTTTCGATGTGGGACCCTATAAACATTCCCCTCGGCATGTGTGCTAATAAGAATAACTACACACTCTCTCAGTCCCACTTGCTTCATCAATTCATGTACATTCCTACCCAACTTCTCTTCTGTGACAATGTTTGTCTTTTTCTTCTCATTCTGCGCTGTAACCCACTACTACCAGTAATCAAAATTCGTAAACAACATTCAATAAAATTTGTGGCTTTTTATATTAGCTCATAAAATTCCACATAAATTGATTTTTGTATTACTGGGTTAGATTTATAATTTTAGTATATGAAAAAATTATTTAAAATATAATACCTTTTATTTTTGTTAATTAGTTGGCATAATGAAAAGAGATTATTATTTATCCTAAATTGAAAGAGCAGGGAAAGTGGAAATGGTGGGCGTGGTTGGTGTGATAGACGTGAAACGCATGTTATATTCTGACATTGTTTGACGTCTGTAACACACTTCATTTTATGTCCCTGCTGCCATGTGCCTAATCTTCCCTCTGGGAAGGAGAAAAAAACAGAAGAAAGAAAAACATAAGGAAAAAGGATGTTGTTTGATTAGAAATAAATAAAACAAAAAGTTATTTATTTATTAACATTAACCCTGATAACACTATAATATGATCTTACGTTAGATGCATCATTAGTCCCGATTAATAAGAGAAAAAAATAACGTATATGTGATCTTTTACTCATTTGTGTATTGTGTTCGTTAGGTTGCAAGAAAGCCAAAATAAGGAATAAAATGGCTTCCTTTATGGAAAAAAAAAATTAAAAAAGTGAAATTTATTATATTTATCATTAATGATACTTATAATCAATGACTAAATCAATCTCATTTTTAAGACAAGTTTTGTTATCTCATCTTCTTTTTAGAGAAAATTTTCATCTTTATCTTCATATCAAAATTCAATGGTATTAAATGTTTATCTTATTCTCATTCTATATATTCGTATTATAAATCTCTTTTATAAAGTAATAATAAAATTAGAATAAAGAAATATAATATTATCAATATTCAATATTACATGGATATTTGTTTCTTCAATATTAATTATTTTAAAATAAAATTATAACTGTATGTATCTCAATTGTATATGTTTTAAATTGGAATACTAAATAAAATTTAATGAAAACTAAAATATTTATTAAATTTACAAACATTAATGAAACCTAGTTGATAAAATTTTTAAAAATATAAAAAAAAATAAATATTAAAATTAAAAAAATATTTTAAATATCAGTTTACTTTAATTTTTTAAATTCTGATCAAAATTAAACTAATAATAACTGAATTTTAACATGAATATTTCACCTTTTCAACTTCAATATATCTTGGATGGTGATAAAAAAAATTATGACAATACATTAAATTATTATATTATAGAAAATAAAATTTATTTATACAATTACAAAATTACATATACGATAATGAGTTAGAAAATAAAAATAATTATATAAAAAATATCAAAATAGTATTTCACATGATAAAATAAACAACACATAAAATTATTAAAAAAAATGATCAAATGTGTGTCTTAAAAATAATTTGAGAAACTATGGTATAAAATCACACAAAGAAAAACAAATGTATAATAAAAAACATGATAAGATAAAATATACCTAATAGATCTAAGGAAACGTTTTCAAATATCAACTTAATCGATGGTTAAGAGATAACGAAAATTGTTTTAGCAAAACAAAATAGTTCAGACGAAACAAAAATTAATAATAATAGAATATTTTTTTTATATAACCTAGTAAATGGAATGTTTATACTATTAAACAATTAATTTGAAAGTGTTAAACATTCTCATGTGTAAAAAATATATAATAAATAAAAAATATTAAAAAATAGTATAAATATTCAAATGTGAGACATAAAAAATATTTAATTGACATATATCATTTGAATATAATTATATAAATATTATGATAAGACCAAAAATATCTTAGAAAAGCGATAAACTATAACTATTTTCATAATTTAAACGGTAAAAAAATATGACAAAAATAAATATTATGACGGATATAAAGATAAATAAAAGAAAATATGTACATCTCATTTTCATATCCAATTAAAAAGTCAGGTATTATGATTTGTCATGCCTATATAATATCTGATCGATGGACGAGTCTTTCCCATTTCTAATCTTATACACTATTCATGGCGTAAAAAAATTGTTGATATCTTGGACCACAGTATTTTTTTTTTATAATTTTAAATAAGCACTTTATTATAATAATTTTAGTCAACATGACATTTTAAGATAAAATAATAGAAATGGGTGTTACTTTATTAAACCACACGGAAAGTGAAAGTGAATGTGATATACCCTTTTTGTTTTCAACGAGAATGTTTTAAGTACTTTTTTTTTCTTAATATCTTTCAATCATATTTCCTTTAAATTTCATTTTAATATTTAAAAGATATCACATAATTAATTTTTTATCACCAAATCTAATATATATGTGAAAATTATAGCTTTGTTATACACACACACACACACATATATATATATATATATATATATATATA
>Ga0214544_1002079_pt1 | contig 42147 bp, 20 predicted proteins | sample CNSS3metaG_FD_160074 | JGI IMG/M metagenome (GOLD analysis project Ga0214544, IMG submission 160074) | Root nodule microbial communities from cowpea collected in UCLA plant growth center, Los Angeles, California, USA - CNSS3 | ecosystem: Host-associated > Plants > Roots > Nodule | place: USA...
TTATTTGGGTTCTTCTCTTTGTTTTTGTGTTAGGTTTGTTATTTGCTAGGGCATCAACACTTAAGGTAGCTGATGCCTCTGGGTTTCATGCAAGTAAGTGAAATCTTTCATTCTTCTGGTTTTTTAAATGTTGTTGTCTTTCCATAGACAAATATATATGTGTTAAATATAAATTGATTTCTATATATTTTTCAATAAGTGATTGTTTTATACACGACTATTTAATCATATGCATGGAATGAAAATTCTTTCCATAAATATTTTTAAAGATAAAAATAATTATTTGATAAACTAATTTTATTTTATGTATAAGTTAATTAACTTTGATGGAGATCTCATATTGACCAGAGATACAAGACAAATTTACTCTATGTAATTGAGTGTAAATCTTACCTCCCAAGTCAATATTTTATAATTGAATTATGTTTGTAGTTCATTACTTAAGATGGTAACAAAATTATCCAAAGTTTATTATAACAGAATTTATTTTTTGTTGGATATATTGTCTTATCTATTATCGAGTCATTATCATATCATCGTTAATATCATGTTGAAGATGTGTATGTTTCAACGTGAAGGAAATGTGTTAGAGATCTACGTCAACTAGAATTAAAGTAGATGACTAAAACTTTTTAATAAGTAATTCTAAGGTAAATAAAAATAACAATACAAGAATAGTAAAGTTTTTTAATTTATATTAAGTTAAAATCTAATTTCAGAGATTGTAAATACCACGCAAAGAAGATAATACCATTTTGCATTTTTCTCCAAAAATATAATTTGTTTTTCTATTCCAGGTAGTTATTCTAGTTTTAATAATCACAAACTTGCTCTTCTTACTTATTTAGTTCTAGAAGTTAAATATAATTTAAGTGACAAACAAAGACTTTTTTTATTCTTCTGGTACAAGATTTCATTCAATCCAACGTTGATAACTAATGTTGGTTTTTTCTAACTATCATTTATGTTGTGTTTGGATGAGGCAATTTAATGAAGTAATTAATTTATTTGAAGAAATTGAAATGCTTTGAAGTAAGATGACATGTTTGGATGAAGAAATTAAAAGAAAATTGAAACCGATGAATTTCAAAAAGGTATTTTAAATAACTAAAATAATAGAATTTGAAATTCACTCAAAAAAGAAGGAAATTGAAATTTCACTCCTAGAACGAGTCGGTCTAGAACGAAGGTCGAGCCAAGTCAGCACGGGCGGATGGTCAAGCCAAATCGACCTGGGCCAAAGGTACAGTCAAGTCAGCCTAGGCCGAAGGTTGAGCCAAGTGGTTCAGGTCGAAGGTTAACTCGAGTTGGTCTAGGCTGAAGTCGAGCTGAGTTGATCCAAGCTAAAGTCAAGCCAAGTCGGCCCAGGTCAAAGGTCGAATCGAAGGTCAAACCGAGTCGATTAGGGCCGAAGGTCGAGCTGAGTTGGCCTAAGCCAAAGGTTGAGTCGAATTGGCCTGTACCGAAGGTCGAGTCGAGTTGGTCCAAGTCGATGGGCAAGCCGAGTCAGCCCGAGTTGAAGGTCAAACCAAGTCGGACCAAGACGAAATTGAGTTGAGTCGGTCTGTCAAAATTGAGCTAAGTCTGGCTACCGAAGTCAAGTTGAGTCCACCTAAGCTAAAGTTAAGTCGATTCGGCTCAAGCTAAAGGTCGAAATGAGTCAATCCGGGTAGAAGGTCGAATCGAGCCGACCCAGACCGAAGATCGAGCCAAGTCGGCCAAGCCGAGTTAGCTCAAGTCAAAGGTGGAGTAGAGTCGAGATGAGTCATTCCAGATTGAAAGTCGTGAACTCAAGCGAAAAGATAAAGTCGAGTTTATCTTAGAAATTAAATTGCTTTATCCAAACAAAAAAATTAAAATCTAAAATATTTCAATTACTCAATCAAAACAAACTATTTAATAAATGAAGGAATTCAACTGAAATATACGTTTCAAATTTTTGAAATCTCTCGTTGAAACACATGAATAGGATTTGCTTAAATGATCCAAGAATGTCCTGTTTTGGTTTTACTTTTCTAGTCATTTTAGATTCAATCATTGGACCTTTTTTCTTTTTTTCTATAAGTATTTATTGAAATTATTTATCCAATTAGAAATGCTTGCTTTACTTAGAAGTAAATTTCTTTGATAAAATAAATCCTTAACTATATTTTTCTTCACAGGTTCATATTAAAAATTTCAGAGTAGAAGGTTAGTGGACCAGAAACGAGCAGATATTCCTCGTGATGGAAATTATTATCCATGATTTGGATGTTGCATGTCTTGTGTTTGAAAGAATATTAAGAAATAAAAAGGTGTATTAGATAGCATGGTTATGCATATTTATAATTGGTTGGAATGTTCTATATGTTAAAATTTAAGTTATTTCTTTTATCTTGATAATTTTATTAGCAGAGAAGGTGAACTTATCATCTATCTTACTCTGCTTTTCAAACCCTTTAAATGAATTATCTTATATATTTCAAATATTAGTGTAAGAGTTGAATCCAAGGTCTCTCTCCAACCCTCCATTTCAAACAATGTGAAATCTTGTTTAAAATAGTGCTGAGTTTATGCTTTTATGTTTTAAATTTTACTTTGTAATTATATTTCAAATTCTATGAAAGAAATGAAAATATATATTACAATCTTTATCTTTAAATTTTTTTTCTCTTATTTACTGTATTAAATATTAGTTTAAATACATCAAAATTTTGTAAGAAAAACTTAAAACGTAGAAACAACTTTTTCAAATACCAAGAGTGCGAAAAATGTTTACTTTTTGAAAGATAATAATAATTCAGGTAACGTTTAAAATGAATTCATATTATTTCGTCTCAGCTCTCATCTTAAAAAGTAATTGACGAGAGAAGTAAAAGATGGGTTTAGTCTTTCAAGAATTTTAAGTTAAAATTGAAAAATAAATTTTCATCTTGAAGTAATATTTAATATAAAATCAATTAGTCACAATTTTCATGATATTTGAAAGACTAGATAAACAGTTCTTTAAATTTTTTACTTGCTATAATTTAAATTTTTTACTTGCTATATAATTATTAGTTCTTTAATTTTTTTTTGGTTCATTTTTTTTTTGTCTTTTTATTATTTGTTGGTTCAATTTAGTGTTTCAATTATTTAAAAAGATTTAATTTGGTCATCTCTGTTAAGCTGAACTTGACATTCTGTCAATACATCATACAGGTCAAATCGTGGAATTTTCAATTTTCTTTTAATTATTCATTAATTATTTTTTTCTAAAAATTTATAAACTGTCACATTTCATATTACAGTCAAGCCACGTGGTAGGTTATAGTCGTGCCACTTGCCACGTGGCAGTTGTAGTAGTTGTTTTCAATTTAGTCTCTAATTTAAATTTTTTATTCAATTTAGTCCTCTATTCTTTGAAACAATCCAATTTGATTCTCTGCTATTTGAGAACAAATTAGTAATTAAGTTTAATTACAAGTTATCTATACATGTTAAAATAATTTTTTAAAATTGATACATCAAATTACTCCACCTAAATACTCAAATTATTTTAATTTTTACATTTTTACCCTTGTAATTTTTTACACTTTAAAAAATAAAATAATTTGAATATTTAGGTGTAGTGATTTGATGTATAAATTCAAAAAAATATATTTTAACATGTATATATAGTTATAATTAAGCTTATTTACTAATTTGATATCAGATTGGAGGAGACAAAGTTAGATGGTTTTAAAGATTAGGGGACTAAGTTGAACCAAAAATTTAAATAAAGGACAAATTATAAATAACTACTACTACTGTCACGTGACACGACTGTAATCTGTCGTGTCTGTCACAAGGAACAACTGTAACCTACAACGTGGCACGATTGTACATGACACGTGACAGTTTATATATTTTTTTAAAAAATAAAAAACTTTTAAAAAAATTAAAATTTCCACGAATTGACACGTGGGATGTAAGGACACAGTGTTAACTAATTGGAGGACTAAATTGAACAAACAAATAATAAGATACTAAAATAAACCAAACAAAAAATTAGAAGATTAAATCGATAATTATACCTTTTTTACTACTAAAGAAGTTGGATTTTTTTTTAATTCTAAATCAATATTTATATTTTATAAACCAATAACAATATTGGTATATATTAAAATTAACGTTAATCGTAGAAGAATTTAAAATAATACAAAATAAATAAAAGAAAATACATTCTTTTCGTCTTGAATAGTTTTTATGGTAAATAAATTACTTGTAGATATCCAGAAAGTAGATAGCATGATGAAGGTTCATTGGATTGTATGACGATGAATAATTACCGTAATTATTTTCGTTTTGCTTTTTTCAAGAATGAATGAATTGTACGAATCTTCATATATAAATGTAATAAAAAAATGTTTAGCTTTTATAATATAGAAGATGGTTTATTCAGTTTAGACTTTGTTTTGTTTTCTTATTTTCATTTCAGTATGATATCTAATTCACTTTACACAAGAGTTTTATTATTCTTGGTGTAAGGTCCAGTTTTCTGCCCTAATGTTTTAAGGACTGCCTTAAAACTGTTGGGCCTAAGGGCTGGTCCAAAGGATAAAACCCACTCATAAGCCTGCCCTAACTCACACTTTTTATTCACTTTCAGAAAACCTTGAGCTGCAGTCGTCAATCCCTCTGCTAGGGTTCCAAAGTTCCCTAAGATTCACGTTTAGCTTGGCCTTGATTCTGCTCGCCTTGCAAGTCTGGTTCTAAAGCTGTTGTGCTCTGTGGTTCAGTGTCAAAGTCTCGTACAAACCCCTTTCAAAGTAAAAGAAGTTAGGGTTTGCTAAATCGTTGGTTTCCAAGTTTGCTTTGTTGATATTTTCGTGATTTGATGGATTGTTTACTACTCTAAGCTTATGAAATGTATTATTGCATGGTTTGGATTGGACTTTTGGTATGTTCCGCGAGTGAGCAGTGGCGAGGGTTGTTAATCTCGTCCAAGCGAGCTTGCCTCGCCTAGGCGAGGTGAGCAGAGACTCGTCCAGGTTTTTTCACGTGAATGGTCGCTCAGGCGACCAGCTCAGTTTTAAGTGAGCGAGCGTCTCGCTTAGGCGAGGAGAGACTCGCTTAAGCGAGAATGCGTGGAGGCTACTGTTTCTTGTGTCGAGCTTTCGCCTAGGCGAAGGGAGCTCGCCTGAGCGAGAGACCCTCTCGCTTGAGCGAGGCCCTTCAGCCTGAGCGAAGAGTTGGGCGAGTGTGCGCTCTGATTTGATGTTTCTCTTTTTGTTTTTGGATGTTTGGCATGTAAGTGAATGGATTGTTGTATAATGGCATGAGAGGGGGATGAATATGCATGAGCAGGAGGGTGCACGGGTTATGAATGATGAACTTGGATAAATTCTTGGCATGTAATGAATATGAGATTGGTTGGTTATGAATGTGGCATGGTAATGAGATGAGTTGAAACCCTATATTCATGGGTGAAGTATGACGAGTTAGTATGGATTTGACCTGGAACATGAAAGGGTTTGATTATAAGGGTTGACATGATACATATACATGCATGATAAATATTACTTGGTTGTTTGAATATATTTGGTTTGTGGTCAGTGCGTAATTCCTTGAAATCTCTAGGTGAGATTTCAGGGTCGTACTTCAGTGGTCGGGACGTAATTCCATGACTCCTGTTAGTGGGTGTCCATGGTGGTGCCCTATCTATATAATTCGGTAAGGATTGCATCCTGACAGTCTAAGGAGTCAGTTAGTCTCACTTAGAGCAGACTGACTCTTGTGGTGAGAGTAGCAAGAGGCCTGAAACTCACTAAGGGCTAACCTTGTGTGGGGGGGATTGATTCATTGTAACACTTGTAACACATAGCTCGGGGGTGAGCAGAGGTATCCACCACAAGTGCAAGCATCCGCTGAATCCGACCAGATTATAAGTATCCGGATGAGTCGAGTCTTAGTGTATTGATTGAAAGGTCATAACATGCTGGGATGGTATATGTATATTGGAGTGTGAAGGTATATCTGATTGCATGATAAAATCTTTTTGGCTCTAGCTTACCCTTTGCTTGTTTGATTGCTCTGTATGTTGTTCTTCTACTTTTGCGATGATCATCAATTTATTGATGGGAGCAGATGCAAGAGGTACTCGTGGTCAACAGAGGAGAGATGATCCCACTGCTTAGTCTACATGGGTTGGACTTCATATTCTTAATGGGCTTTTCTTTAGGGCTATGGCCCATATACTTGTCCGTCTTTTGATTTCTATATATTATGTTAAACTTTTTAACTAGTTTCCTTTCAGGCATCGTGGTGTGCCTTGGGTTGTAAGGAGTTAAGTTTTAAACTCCAGGACTACACTGTTATGTTATCTTTATGTGACACTTCCTTTAGTTTTGTTTATTAAATTAAATGGGGTGTTACACTTGGACTCCAACTATAGCTAGGTTTAAAACATATTCTATTAAATTATAACAAGGTTAATCTACAAATTACATTTTTCTAGTATATTATTTATATAAAAAAAATATTTTATCTATCGAATAATTTCATCAAGACACGATGGAAAAAAAAACACCACCATATGAAAACCAAATATTGGATTAAAAATAAAATAAGATCAATACACATAGTGATAATATAGAACTAGTATTCTTGAATATCTTGTTGCTGATTCCGCAAATTGTGATGTTCTTTAACACTCATATTTTGATATTTTCTTGGGACATTTTTCACTGGTCATTGACATTGTCATTCGATTTTAGACCAACCAAGCACTAACTAGGTTTAATGTTGAGTTCATGTTTGAAGTTCAATGTCAGCCACACATATATACTGGATGTTGAACTTTTAGCATTTTTGGGTAGTTTTTTAGTCAACCCAATACATTTTCATCAACAATTAAATAAGTCAAATGTTTTTTTAATATTAAAAGTAAATATAAATAATTTTTAAAAATTTTATTAAAAGTTCTTATTTTAGTTTAAAATTGATTAATTTAAAAAAAAAAAGTTAAATGAAATTTTTTAAAAATTTAACAGTTACTTAACAAATAAAAATCATAAAATAATTATTTTAATTTAAAAAAAAATATTTATTAAAAAGTATAATTGAAAATAAAAATGTGCATACAAAATTCCATGTGTATGTTCTTTTTTCAAAAGACCAAGAGTGGAAGTACATACAAAAGGTGTGCTATGTGAATTAGAACCAAAACCAATCTCCCAAGTAGAAATTTTGTCTAATGTGAATGAATAATTTGGGAAAATTATGATTCCTACACATGGCCTTTGGCGAAGTACTTAATTGAAAACATTAAAAATATTGTAACTAATTCCTTGACTTGATCCTTAAATAGTCACTGCTCATTCTTGATTCTAGCATACCCATGTGTTCTAGAAACCATGAATCTTAATTTCTTCGGACAAAAACATCGGAAAGGATGATGAGCTAGGAAGGATCATCCTACAAGTAGTTATTGTTTTTGTCTAATTCTAGATTAAGAGAAAGTGCAAAAGTTACCTTTTTTCACGAAACTGCAACAACTTGCTTGTTGAATAAATCTTCTGTGAACAAAGGGATTTCAAGATTTCAAAGCTCGGTCAACGTTCTGCAAAAAAAAATGGATTAGAGTGCAAGAATTAAAGAGGGGACTTTTTCTTTGTCAGATCCATGAACTACCCAAATCAGACCAACTTGCATGCCTGTGTTTCAAAAGAACAAAAAAATCAAAATCAAATTAATGATGGAAGCATGTCATTGGTCCCTTCTTTGAGCACCTTTTCAGAAGAGCCATAGAATTAGAACGTTTCCCATTATTATCTTAGCCATTTGGGTGAGAAAATTTCAAGTTGAAGGAAAAAGGCAAATTATGTTTCTAAGAACTCTATTGGGGTAAAACTCAATCTCTAAATTTCATTAAAAAAATCAAACCTTTCTGTGACCTGTTAATAAATGTTTCAAAAGGGTCTCTATACTTTTAAAGATTTCAACCTTGTGATTTCAAATTCATGTAAAAATCAGACCAACTTGCATGGCTCTGTTTGAAGATGTGATGTTGGAAAGTATCAGATAGAAGCCAAATTGATAATGCAAGGGTATGTAGTGTTTCAAACATGGTAAAGTGGATGAGAAAGTGACTCTAACATAAATTATAAACCTTCAAACATGCCATTGAAATGCTATTTGTAGACCATCACACCACACAAACATTTTAGCAGAAAAAGCTAAGAGTCCAAGATGCAGTATGTGTGGCCCTGAAGCACTAAGGTGGCCAACCATTGAACATGACATGTGGACTCACTTTATGCATAATGCCACATGTTTGGTCCAAAATCTTTGACAATACATGAAAACAAAAATATCTCAACCAAAAAAACTAGGGAGTTAGCATATAACAAAGTTTACTACACCCTAATCTGTTTATATATGAATCTCTTTAGAACAACCAAAAAAATCACCCTCTTGAATAAACTAATTTTTAACACTTATCAGTCCTGCCATGAACACTGAAATTCTCTCTCAGTAACATAAAACAGATTGGTCTTTGAGAAAATAAAATAAAATCTATCACAGTCTGTTATCAATTCATGTTTCATTTACAAGTTTCTTTGTGGAACAAATAAAGAAGCATCTTTTTTAGTAAACTAAATACAAAGATGCAACTTTTTTGCACTATAGATTAACTCTACTCAGCAACACAAAATGAACTTATCTCAGAAAAAAAAAATCTAAACGAGTTAGAGACAATTAATCCACATCTCATTATTGAAAAGTATCATCAGTGAAAAAGCTATCTACATCCCATTTACATGATTCAAGATCCTCATCCAACGAAACATCAATGTTAGAAAACACAGTAGGAAGAGGTTGCTCATAAAGAGCATGATCAGAAAACAAGAAACTATCAACTTCATCGTTTAACCCATCAAACACTTATTCTTTGAATGTTTCTTCCAAAGACAAAGGTTCCATCCAAGGCTGAAACAACAGAACCGAAGTGGGTGAAGCACATGCGCCACAACTCCTCCGTTTAACCCCACTTTCACACTCTTTCAACGGCGGTTTGATGAAATTAGTGACAGCATCGGCACCTCTGAGGTTTATAGCTGCTCTGTCGTAAACCACAGCTGCTTCTTCTGCCGTGTCGAAGGTTCCAAGCCACACTCGTTTCCGCCGTATAGGGTCTCTTATCTCGGCGGCCCACCGTCCCCATGGCCGCTGCCGCACGCCGCGAAACTTGTGCTCTTGTTTTTGTTGGTGGTGTCGCTGTTTCACAGCTTCCTTGTATTTGGTCGAACAACAACAACTATCACTGTTATTGTCCATGTTTATGTTGTGCCCTTTTGTTTTGTTTGCATGCACAATTCTTATCTCACTAACCACTCTCTTAACTCTGTGAAGGTGAATAAGCTTTCCTTCCTCGTCTTCTTCTTCGCTAGAGGAGTCTGTGGCGTTGTGATCAGTTGCTGAAATGCGAATAACTTTGGGGAAGAAGAATCTGGATTTCGCGAACTTGGTGATGATGGTTTTCTCCTCGTGTTCTTCCATGGCAAGAACACTAAAGACAAAGGATTCTTCTTTATAGAGAATGTTCTTTTGGAGAACTATAGTTGTTTTATAGCATGTTTTGTTTCTATTTCCACTTTCCTTTCTTTTTTTCCCTTAAATATTAATATTAATTCTCAGTTTTTTTTTATGGATTATATATTTTTAAGTGTATTTGTTTATTATATTTAATATTGTAAAGTAACAGAGAATTTGTAAGAAGATTTTAATAAAACAAAATACAACATTTCCTCTTTTAATAATTAAAGAATTCAATTATTGTGAGTTCTTGGGATACAAGTAACATGCTTCCTTGGTCACCAAGAAACTCACTCTCCTTGGGTCATCATCAGTTTCTTTTATGGACTACTTTTAAAGCTATTTATTTTTCTGTTAAAAAATATTATAAAAAATTTAAAATCAGTGTGGAATACCATTATGTTACCTGAAATAAATTTTATATATATTATCAATATTTGAAGAAATGTTAAGAAAATATTGATAAGAATCTTGATGTTTGACTTAGTTTAACATATTTATATAACGATTCAGTTAAACTAAGACAGATAGAAGAGGAACGGTTAAATTTTAAAATATAAGATTTTAAAAATATATACTCTTGAAAGGTTTACATCTTTAATAAACTTCATTAGTGAGTCATAGGAAACTGTGAAGAGGTCAACGTCTTAATTAATATGTGAAAAAAGTTCTTTGGAACGGTGTTGTGTCTGCACAGTATTATATGCGGCTGTTGGTTGTTGGTTTGATTTTGGGATCAAGCAAAGAAAACAACATGTTCCGATACTTTAATTTAATGATAAAATAATAATTGGAAACATTTAGTCATTTTAGTGTGTCGAATTGTTTTATTATAATAAAAGACTTTCATGTGATATCTTTAAATGTTAAAAATTCAATTTTAAAAATATTATATATATTTAAAAAATTATTTAGTGAAATAATATAGATATTCTTTTTTATTTTTTTATTAAGGATAACAATGATAAAAAGTATCTAGATAAGAGAGTAATTACATAACACAATTTTTATTAATTATCTTTATAAGGAAAGGAAGCACAAATAGTATATCCCTGTTAATTAATTTTATTCTTTAAAGTTTATATCTATTTTTTAAAATAATTTTTAAAAAAATCTAAAATTTAATAATCTTTTTATTTTAATAATAATAATTAAAAAAAAAAAATTTTTTATATATTATAATTAAAAAAAAATAAACACAAATAAAAAAAAAAATATATATATATATATATATATTTTTTTTTTTTTTCAATAATTAATGGTAAGAATAAATAACTTTCCATTCCAAGATATAAGAAAGTAAAATTTTCCCTCTGTTTTTTTTTTTTGTCTGAAAAAAGAGAAAGTAAAGATAATGACAAAATGAGTTAGATTTGATTTGACCAACAAATTTAATATATATTTGAAAAACATAAATATTATTGAAAGTTTAAGTTTAACGTTTTCATGATGTATTTTACAGTGGAAGTATTTGTTAAAACTATTCTATTATTGTTAATTAGTTTTACAATTTCAATTTCTGCAAAACTATGAGGAAAACTATTCAAACTAAAATGAAGTTAAGTTGTTAATATTTTCATTCTTTAACCAAATTTATTTATTACAACTATGAAAAAAAAGCTAAAATTTTTCTTTGGAGGATGTTAACCAATACTCTAAGACTAATAATTAATACATATTAGATTTATCATTTTTACGTTAAAAGTTAAAATAATTAATTTTATTAATTAAAAAAATATAAATATACATAATTTATTTATAAAGACAAAAATATTCTTTAAAATCTATAAACAATAAAAATAAATATTTTAGAAACTCGATTAAATTTCAAATTAATTTTTTTAAATTTTTTTTAAATGTTTAATACTATTTTTTTTAGTTTTTTGTTAATTTAAATTTTTTATGTTTAATTAAATTTTAATTTTTAATAATATTAAAATATAATTATTTAATTATTTTTTAACTTTTATCGATAAATATTAAATAAAATATTATAATAATTATATAATATTTATGGATATTTTTGTTTTTAAAAAAATTGTATTAATTGTAATTATGTCATATTTCATTTAATATTATAATTAATTATAAATATTTGTACATTTTAAAATATATTAATTATTCTTAACAAAGAGACTCTTATTCTTTTTATAATGTTCTTCCTCGATATTTATGTAAGTCTCTTCCCATTCCTTTGTATAGGATCGAGAGAAAACAGAGAAAAATGGAAAGTTTTAATAAAGGACATGTCACTCATTTTATAGAAACAAAAATGCATACGAAACGGTAATTGACTAATTGATTTTAAAATAAATGAAAATAAATATATTTTTATTTTAATTATTTGGAAAATGTTTTAGAAAAGTTTTTGCAAATAGTTTTGAATCTTGAAATAACATGTTTACATTACACAATATCAATATTATGCATTTTCATAAATATATATTCACCAAAATGTTTAGGGAGCAAAACTAAAAAATGGACTGCAAGTTTTCCAAATTCCCCTTATCCAGGAGAGAGTTTCATGTACTGCGCTGATATATAAGATTTTTTAAAATGTAAACATATATTCAATAAAAAAAAATACACAAAAATTGTTAAAATTTTATAAATTTTATTAAATTATGAATAATTATAAAGATCTGGTGTACATCTTGGGTAGAGAGAACATCTCCAACTACCGAATATGCCTCAGACCAAAGGATCCAACCCAAGAAAAATGACATGGACAACGAGCGACTAAGAGGAGCATTGATATATTTGAACCATAGAAGTGTACATTACTAACCAATGCTAGAAAGTGGGAGAGAAAACATCGGCCTTGATATATCTGAACAAGAAAGGTGTACATTACTAAGCAACAATAGGAAGTGGGAGAGGAAACCTCAGCCTTACGTAGAACGGATGAAGGGCGAGGCAATAACAACCCTGAGGACAATCAGTATCTCTCCACTAAAGTACTGGAAAAGTTGGTTGACAGTACAAATCCTCGCTTGGCAAATTAAAAGATAAAAGAGAGATTTAAGATAATAAGAGTTGATTAGGAAAATCTCAAAGCCAGTAGTCGTCACAAACCCTGGACACATGAAGCTAGGCCCATACAGGTAGTATAAAAAGCATTGTTCACGAGATAAAAATAGACTATTCATTACTATTACTATTTTATATGTATTGTCTAAAAACTGACTTGGGACGTTGGAGGGGCTTTGCAGGCTCCCCACTGGGACTATCCCATCACATCGAAAGAAGATATTTCGAAAGCAAGGCATATAGTAGAAGAAAAGGAAGATCAGTGGACATGTGTCACCCCTAAACTCCTTGGCTCAGATATACTAAATGTTCCTACCGGATAAATATATACCCAGGTGAACACAAAGTATATATGAGCCAAAGAGTTTGAGGTTGGATCAGGAGAAGTTGTAGTGAAAACATTATTAGATATTGACTTTCCAAAGAGTCATCATATTGGGGTCAAGAATTTAGATGTTGAAGTAGTTAATGAAGAAGCATACCTTTATCATTGGTTTGCTGTAAAATACATAAAATATATTACCATGTCACACTACATTAAACAATTCCATGACCTTCGCAATGATATCGGGTATGAAAGAAATGACGTGCATGCCAAGGTGTTTTTCTTCAACATTTTTTGGGCTTGGGAGGAGAATCACAAAAAACATCCTCAAATCTTCCAAATCCTTTTGCAATTGAATTAGGCAACCCTACAAAACTTAAACATCAATTTAAAGAAAAATGGCTATTTAACATTATGGTTATTGGCACACATGATAGAAAAAGTTTTACAAAGTGCATGTAAGTTTTTCAATCTCCCAAAGGACTTTTACAATGTCACAACCGACATTAATGATTAGTTATTGTCTAGAAATTATAAAGGAGGATGCTTTTGTTGTCAAGATAATTTCCAATACAAATTAAGAAACAATTTTCAAGGCCTAACTAGAAAGCTTCCCTAAAATACAAAATAAGATGGGTTGATTGGAATGAACACCAAATGTATATTATAATTGTCTGGTAGAAGTTTTATTCTAAGGTATAATATAATTTACAAATGATAAGCAAATTTTTGAAACTCACTTATGTTACAAACAAAAAATTAGTCTATTAAGTTTTTAATGAGTAAGTGAATGACATAAAATTTTTAATTTGTTATAGGCAGAATATACTATTCCAAGAGTTCGTGAGAGTAACTCTTCTCGTGTTAAAAAAGTAAACATCTTAATGACAAAATGTGATTATCTTATATATGGCACTACTCATATAGACACTAGTATTGTCAATATTACTCTATATGAATAGGTAATATTTGATAATTTTTGGTGTTTCTATAAAATCTATATCATATAGATAAACTTATAAAGTTTATGGCATTCAAATATTCATCAGTAATAAAATTTGTTGATAAATTATATATTGTAACAAATTAACTATTTTAATACATTTTCCTTTTTTTTTTCTTAACTTGGATGGAAGAGTTTTATGCATTTCAAATTCAAAATATGGAACAGAAAAAAAAGCCGAAAAAGAATTATGTTGTTGGAATGTCAGTTTTTCATCCAATACTTGGTTCTTGGTTCTTGCAAGATTCAAGATGATGAAAATCTAATACTAGAATTTATTAATGAAAAGGAATTTAACACCAGAGACATTTCTACATTTACTTTAATATTTGATTTGAAACTATTTATTTAGTAGCTTATTTAATTTATAATATAATGGTATTCCGTAATATTATTCTAGATTATCATTATGTATACCAATGTTGTAAGTATTTTTAAACAATTTGCAAGTATTCTTAGATTTTATACATTCGTTATAGGGATAAATATATAATTTATTAGCCTTATATAATTTCTCTAAAACTTAAATTTTTATAAATTTCTTATAAATACGTACTTTTTTCCTAAAATTCAATTGCAATTTATTTATTTTTTATTTGTTACAATTTATTTCCTAAAGTTTCATACGATTGAAATGACTAATCTATATTTACAAGTACAAACTAAATGAAATAAATTATTCTACTTTAACTTTAAAATCCAAAACATCAGTTCGTCAATTAAGATGGAAAATTAACTGCAACTAATGCTAAACAATAGAAATAACATTTACATGATAATTTTATCTCAAGAACAAAAAAAAAAGTTGCTTTTTTTCTCGTCAAGTATTGAAAATTTGACTTCTAATAATGAAACCCTTACATAACAGGGATAAACCCTGGAATAACAAGCCCATAATGCCATAAAGTTGTTCACATTATTTCTCAGAAAATCTGAGTTGCTTGGTCTGCATTTCAGGTAAGCGTTATTGTCACCTTCTTAGAGTGAAAAAAAAAAAAAGTGCTTTTCAACAAAACACTTTCTTTTCTTCTTCTTTTTTCATGCACATTCTTCTGATCATCGCTTTTTTCTACTTTTCTACGATGTTGAAAAGCCTTTGTTCTTGTTCTTTCTTTTCAAGTACAAGAACTACTTTTCCTTTTTCATTTTTTTTCATTTCAATGGTAGCTGATTCTGCATGTTAAAGTTTTACTTTTGAAATCTTGCGATGATGATGCTATGGTCCGAACAAGATCAGTTCTTTTTCCATGAATGCTTGCCTCAAAGAATCTATAAAAACTTCATTGTTTAGGAAATTTGAAGCCTTGTTTTTGAAAGATCAAGGGATTCAAAAGCTTCTTTGTTTCTATTATCATTGAAATGATGTTAGGGTTATTAGATATGGCAGATGAAGAAGCGAGGTTCCACATAGAGGTTAATGACATGATAGGAAGATGGATAGCTGATGTGGTTCGTGGTGTGGATCATTTTATCGGATATGTGAGGTTCACTTTGACACCCCTTGATGAGGTTATTATTATGGAGGAGGCTCAGAGATTTGAGTTCTATGTATGGTGGACTCAGCCAACCCCGCCATATTATTCTCACACACCATCGTATTCTTCGTCTGATCAGGATTCTGAACGAACTTTCACTGACCCTTTGTGCCCGATTCCTTTTGAGGACAATCTTGCAGAGGTTCACCAGAGGGAGGAGTACCCTAGTGAGAACCCTAAGAAGGATGATCTTGATCACATTTCTTCACAAAGTTCCTGTTCTTAGGGTTATTCTAACCTCTATGGCTTAGGGTTCTTAGGGTTCTTAGGATTCTTAGGGTTCTTAGGGTTTTTTGTGTAGTTTCTCAAAAAGGGTTTGTAACTAGTGATAATTGATCCAAGTGTTTTGGCCTATGTGTATGGCAATCTTACTTCAGCCCTTAAGTTGGGTATATCCTTTGATACAATGGTATTACAGTAACTTTAATAAGTATTTTTTTTTTTTATTTCACGATCACTCTGCTGAAAATTTTCATATTACATAAAAATTTTCTTGTAAATTTGTTAAAAATATTCGTAAGAAAAGATTTTTTTTTGCTATTTTTTCTAAGAATTTTAATTGACAGATAAATCTTTTGTGGGTAATTATTTCTTACAAAATTATAAAATTCACAAATATGTCCTACAAAATTTGTTGCGAAAAATATTTTATACAAAATATTTTTACAAAAAAATAGCAGCAATTTTCTGAAAAAAAAAATTCATAAGAAAATTTATAAGCATTTTCTAAAAAAAAATTTCAAAATAAAATTGACCGGAAATATGAACTTTTTTTAGCCGTGAATATCAATTATTATTTTTCACTTTTTCTTTTTACTTTCAAGTAACGTTACCTTAATTATTTATTATAAACTTTGATATTCCAGTTACACTAATATTTCAAAATTCATCAATTATTTGTTATTACGTAAAAGAAATCATTAAAAGATATAAAATATGAAGAAACCGTACCAAATCAAGATAAAAATTACATTTCATGCAATATAAGCAAACCAAAATTTATGACATTTTTATTATTATATATATATATATATATATATATATATATATATATATATATATATGTATTTTTTTTTTTCCTATTTCTTTTTATTGTTTTTTGTGGAATCATTCTAATAGAAGAAGAGTAGAACGATAAGGTGAATTCCGTTATATCCTTTTGATTCATTTTGAATTTTCTAGTCGTTGTGTTAAACAATAAATGTATATAGAAAAGTTAGGTATGCTCGGAGTGATGTATGTATATGACCAGAACTTCGAAACTATAACTTGAACTTTCCCATATCAAGTACTAATTATGATTGGGATAATTGAATTATTTTATTATAACAAACATAATTTTTTACAATGATTAATGATTGAGATTTTTCTTTAGACAAATGTACCTATTCTTATATTTACAAAAGACTAATCTTTAGAAAAATTTAGCTTCATATTTTTTACATTTAGCATCAACATCAGTAATGAAAGTAGCACTGGCAAATCTTGATTTATAATTAAAACTCATACATTTCATGGATATTAATTGTGTATTCTACAAAGTTCAAATGGGAAACCCCTTTGCTTTTGAGCCTCAATTTGTCTTTGTGTTTTAGATAAGATTGCTTAGATATATTAGATGGATAAACAATGGGAAGATATTTACTAATGATTTATTTAAAAGTATATCAATAAGAAATATTAATAATAATTAAGATTTCTACTTAAATGTTGGCTTTACCTGGACCTCTTCCATAGTTGTAACTTAAATTAATTAATAATAATTTATTATTGTATATCATCCTCCATTTTAAATAACCTCTAAACGCTCCTTCCAAACTAAATATAAGATTTAAAAAAGTTAGTTGTGAACATAATAAAATATCTTGAACCATCAACAAAAAACTTATTTACGACTCGTTTTGCTGACTGTCATTTTGATGAATTAATTTTTCAAACATTAAGAGAAGGAAGAAAACAATTGAAAAATAATATTGGTTGGAATGAATTATCATTATCTCATCTTGATCCTCGCACAAAAGAATATGAACTGAAAGTTCAAAAGATAATTCATTTGCAAAAATTGGCCAATCAATCACCAGATGTTTTTACTGACACAAAAATGGCTAACTAAGTCACATATACCAGCTGCTAATGCTCCAATTCGAATTGATATTTCAGATGGACAACCTAATATCGCAAATGAATCCCAAACACACTTGAAACGTGGTAGGCCTGTCAGTTCCAAAGATAAAACCCTTGAATAAGAAAAGGAGCAAAAAGGCAAGATGGTCTTATCGAGGAGGTGGAAATCCCAAAAGATTCACTTGACATAATTAATGTTGGTTCCAGAAGAACCTTAGGTACCTGAAATTATTGAAAATGATGAGATCTCAATAAATTATTTCATGAATAAGATAATATGGAATTGAAATCAAGTCAACATCAACGATACTTTTTCATATAATATAGCGATGAATGTTATGAGTGGAAACGAGGATCAAGAACCAAAGACCATTGAAGATTGTCGACAAAGAAATGATTGGCCAAAATGGAAAGATGTAATAGAAACATAATTAGATTCGCCTTCTAAACGAAAGGTTTTTGGACCTGTAGTTCACACACCTGAGGGTGTAAAACCCATTGGGTAGAAATGGGTCTTTGTGAAAAAACAAAATGAGAATGGTGAAATTGTTAGATATAAAGCATGATTAGTTGTTCAAGGTTTTTCATAAAGACCTAGTGTTGATTTTGAAGAAACATATTCACCAGTACTAGATGCAACAACATTTCGATATTTGATCAGTTTGGTTGCACGAGAATGTCTGCATTTACATCGAATGGATGTTGTTACAACCTATTTGTATGGTTATCTTGAGAATAATATTTATATGAAACTCCTTAAAGGATTTAATTTGCCCAACAATACAAATTCTAAAGAGGATTACTCAATAAAATTGAACAAGTCCCTTTATAGAAGTACTTGTTAAAAGAAAGATATAAAAATGATCTTATTTGTTCGTGTATTTATATGAAAAGATCAAAAATTGAATTTGTCATAATTGCGGTTTATGTTGATGACATAAATATTGTTGGAACTCCTAATGAGATCACAAAGACAATTGATTGCTTAGAGAAAGAATTTGAGATGAAGGATCTTGGAAGAACAAAGTTTTGTTTGGGATTACAAATTGAGTACTTAAATAAAGGTCAAAGGCTTATATAATGAAGGTGCTTAAAAGGTTCTATATGAACAAATCACATTCATTATGCACTTCAATGGTTGTAAGGTCGTTAGATGTTGATAAAGACCCTTTTAAACCTCAAGAAAAGAATGAAGAACTTATTGGTCCGGAAGTACCATATCTTAGTGCTATAGGAGTATTAATGTATCTTGCTAATTATACTCGACCTAATATAGCATTTACTGTAAATTTGTTAGCAAGATATAGTTCTTCACCTATAAGAAGATATTGGTCTAGAATAAAACATATATTTCGTTATCTTAAGGGCACTATTGGGTTTCTTTTATCCAAATGATTCAAAATCAGATCTAATGGGTTATGCAGATGTAGGTTATTTATCAGATCCTCATAATGGTCGATCACAAACAAGATATTTATTCATATGCGGCGGCATAACAATTTCATGGCGGTCTGTGAAACAAACCATAACAGTTACATCGTCAAATCATGCAGAAATTCTAGCATTATGTAACATTCGGTTAGGATATCACTGATTTTTAATAATAAATAAATAATTAGCGCGTCAGCTTCATTCATAAATGCATCATTTCCCAAAAACGCGGGAAATTTAAATACTTTTATTAATTCCAATAATAAAACCAAAATCCATAATTTATAAAAATGGAAATAGTATAAAAGCATCTCATAAGAGTTTACAATTTATTTCAAAATCATAAAATAAATAAACTCCCAAGCTATCCCCGCTCTGACGCTAAGCCTCACCAGAACCACCTGCAACAACATCCTCACATGTACTGCATACACGATCATCGCCAAACACAAGCAGATAGGGTGAGCTTAACAGATAAAACATATAAAAATGCATACACATATACAACACATTTATATATGCAACACAAACATCTCAGATGAATTCCAACCTTTTATTTTATACCACATGGCCACAACCATATCAATCGTGTTCTATATCTTCTAGTGTTTACTTCAAGATGACTTGCTGCCATACCTATCGGCCACAACCGATAGAGCATGTGCGGGAAACCATTGCTACGGATCACACACCGTAACGCCATGTGGAGTTCCCAAATATGAAACATAGTTCGCAACGTCCTAAGACTACCAAACTCGTCAGCTAACTACTGAGGAGGGCAACCTATCTGGACCTATTCGTACTGGCCACAACCAGCACACTCACATCGGCAACACCTGCCAACCCGAGCTCAACTCAAGGGTTCCTCGTGTTCATCCGTCATCCCGAGCTCAACTCAAGGGATGTCATTCCGAGCTCAACTCGAGGAATGCCACGTGCTTAATTCCTATCCCGAGCTCAACTCAAGGGATACGTTCTGAGCTCAACTCAAGGAACACCAGCAACCCACCTTTGAAGCATCACTAAAATCCTGTAGATCACGCATCCATCATCAAAACCCCAACATTGCTGCAGTAGAAATCGTCTGACAGGGGATACGTACCGCCAGGCGCAACCACTTCTAGACCGCCTGGCGGAACCACCCTCATTGCCTGGCGCACGAGTTTCAGGTGCCACTAATTTAGCAGTTATTGCTTGGCAGAAAGCTCTCTGCCACCAAGGGCCAACAGTCCAAACTAACCATTAAATCATCTTTATCGCCTGGCGGTTCGTATATTATCGCTAGGCACCATGACAGTACTTACGCAATACTGGTTTCTGCTCCAATCCAGGCACAATTGCTCGCATACTACTCCTCTGCATATTTCTCCAGGGTCCTATAACTTAGTTGTTTAGTAACAACAGTGAGGTTTAATTATCACCACCTAACTTGATAACAATGCATATCCTACTACTACCATCACAATTACCAAGTCCAGCTTCCTCCCTTCAAATCATATTATCACTCTTAGATCCCTGCCTTTAAGTTACTGCTAAGTTTGTTACCATTGATAAGGAATCCTCATCACAATCAAATGCAAGCATTGCCGAAACCATATTCCTTATTACACAATCCCATTTGCCTCAATGCCTTGTTCTATTCTATAATTACCAACCTATAGTTTATCCTATGAACTCGTACATGCACATGTCCTTGAGTACCTACTAGTTGTCTCACTAATCCATTACAACTCTATTTATGTTTCTGTATCATCAACTATCCTTTCATCAATACCATTTTACACTCATTTAAGTCCTAATCATTACAATGCATCACTCTAGACCATATAAGCTTTTAATAACAGTTTTCCAGTTTAGACCACTCCCAATCAAATTCCCAATATCACCCTTATATCACACCTGACCCCAAATGGCTTTTCCCAACGCATCAAAACACCTAGTCCTGCCACTCTGTTACGGCGCCTGACGGCAACTTGCAAGTCGCCAGGCGGTTCCTGCAGTCTCCATGAACTCCAATTCCTCCAAGCCCTACAAACCCTAAATCATGCACATAACTCTAATTTCAATCCATTTCTCAACCCCATAGCATACGATTCTCGTCCCAAATGCAATCTTTCAGTCATTCCCTACAATTTTCTCTTAAAATTACAACCCTAAGTCGTCTAGTAGAAAAAATCCTCAATCTTTCCAACCTTAACATTGTTTCATTCGAATTAACTATCCATTACATGAAATTCAAAGACAATTCAACATCAAGCCATCCTTCAACAAATAACCCTGGTTTCCCCACGATCAAAATCACCCAGAACCCCAAAATCATCAAAATCGAACCAAAATGGTTCGTGTCTCCTGGCGGTTATCCATCACCGCTAGGCAGTTCAAACAGAAAACCAAAACTGGTGCACAAATCACGCGTCGCCTGGCAGTCGGGAGTGTACCGCCAAGCGGTTCTTCTTCAAGAACCCAATTTCAACCCAAAAATAATGAGTCACCTAGCAACCAATCAGCACCCGTCAGGCGGTTCCTAGAAAAATCCCAGAAACGCGAATTTCATACAATTTAGACAGTTTAAATGCACCCATTCATCATACAGTTCATACAATTATACAATACACAATAAAAGTACGATTTTCCAGCTTCCCTAACTTGGTTTCCTTTGCTTAAAATTTTGACTCTTGGAAAATTCTCCCTTGATCACCAATGACCCTCCTTGGTTCTGCTCAATTCAGCCCCAAAGCTTCACTCGATCCTCACCACTCTCAAATTTTTGTGCTCTCTTCTGCAACCACAATGACAGTCAGCCCCTCGTGGCTGCTATGTCTGCTAGGGTTTCCTTTAACCCTTCAAATTCAAGCCAAAACTAAAAATAGCAAAAATAAAGTTTAATTTGGGATCTCCAAGGCTTGAACTCACAACCATGCCAATATCAAATCAATGCTCAACCATTCAACCAATTCATGTTTCATGCTACCTAATATAATTCAATGCTTATATCATTCCACAATCATGATCAACATATATTAAAAATAATAATAATTAAATATCACACAATTGGCATACACAAGACTTACCCAAGTCCTCTCACACAACCAAATACTCTCAACCATTTGAGCTAGTACTTTTTCACGTCATACAAATTAGAATTTAATGTCATAAATGCTTCCACTACCCGCATTTATTAATTAATTAATTAATTAATTTTCACGGGTCTTACACATTACAAAAAGCAAGTCGTGAATGTGTTTGGTTAAGGTCTATTATTCAACATGTGTGACAAACTTGTGGTCTATCATATGGAAAAATGGAATCAACAACCATATACAAAGACAATAGTGCATGTATTTCTCAATTGAAAGAAGGATATAAGGATATATTAAAGGTGATAGAACAAAACATATTCTTCCAAAATTCTTTTTCACTCATGATCTTCAAAGAAATGGTGATATAGATTCGTTCATGTGAAAATCTGGCAGATTTATCTACAAAGTCTTTGCCAATGAGAACCTTTGAGCAATTGGTTCCCAAGATTGGACTCCATCATCTTAAAGATGTAAGTTTACATGAGAGGGAGAAATAAAAGATGTGATGAATAATATTATATCGAAGAATGAAAAATGATGTTCTCTTTTTCCTTAACTAGGTTTTTATCCCCAAAGGGTTTTTTCCTAGTAAGGTCTTAACGAGACACATTCTATCAATGGACACCCAAGGAGGAGTGTTATGAAATTTATGGATGTCCATTGAGTTGTTAGCAGTTACCTGTTACCTATGATTGATTGCTATTGATGTTATCATTAGTATTGTAATTGAGTTGTATCCCTTGAGTTGCCTTTTATATATATAAACAGAGACTTCTCTTATTGATAATGACAAAAAAAAAAAAAAATCAGTATCTACTCTCTATTCTCTTTCTTTCCTTTATTTTATAATAGTTACATATTTTAAGAAGGGAAAACATGTTTTCATAATATTTAATTAATATAATAAAGATTTTGCTTAAAATAATAAATATTAAGTTATTGTGGTATAGTGGTGAGTATTTCGGTCTATCATGTGCACAACCTGGGTTTGATTCCTGGCATAGTTAAAATTTTAGGTAGTACTTTTGAAAACTCTGATAAAAGTCATTGGACAGCAATAGCCAAATTAATTTTAATAACCACGATACAAAATAACTAAACTTCATTTCTTTTACTCTTTAATTTGCAGTTTCTAACATTCCAGGTAATTTATTTTATGATAATTAAGAAGTTAAGAATATCTAACATAAAAATAGAATATCAAATTATAAAGTTATACAGACACAAGTATGAAAAATTGTCAGAAATTTTTATGGTTATTTGTTAAAAAAATGATTACAATCAAACGCGCTCTTTGATTTGCAGTTTATAACATTCCAGCTAATGTATTTTATGATAATTATGAATATCCAACTTAAAATTATTAGAATCACGCTTAGTATGTATAAACTGAATTTTAATAAAAATTAGAAAAAACACAAAAATTTCACTGTTGCCACATACGAGTGAATTTTAATAAAAATTAGAAAAAACACAAAAATTTCATGTTGCCACAGTTCGAACCCAGTCAGATAATTACCACTGTACTACAATTTGAAAATCAAAAATATTAATCCAAATTCAATATAGTTGGTTTTTGTAAACTGAATTTTAAAATAAATTGGAAAAACATATAAAATTCGCCGTTGCCGGGTATCGAACCCGGGTCGTCCGCGTGACAGGCGGAAATACTTACCACTATACTACAACGACTTGATGACTAATATTTAAGACTATTCATATTTAATAAATATTTAAATTGTTTATCAGCATTCTTAAAAACTGATTTCTGTTTAATTTTTACAGAGAGATCTTTGACAGATTCTTTCGAACCTGAATTTGGTAATATTCTTGCAGTATTCTGTGTTGTGATTATACAGATTCTTATAATATTGAAAATTAAATTTTTATTTTTATATTCGTTTTCTCTTCAAAGTTCGACTAATTAAATTTGTTTTTTTCAAGGGTCTTAAACGGGTTGCGTGTTAAAATTTAAAATTCTTTTTAAAGCTTTAGAAAAGCATTATTAAATAATATATTTTAATAAATGAAATATATCAACAGTAACCATGTTTGTTGTTTAGAAAATATTTTCTACAATTTTACTACACTTTTTCATCTTTATTGTTTTGTGATTAGGTTGTGATTGAAGTTGTGTAAGTGCTCCGTTAAATCTCATGCCAATTTTTTTTTATCATTCTTTCGATTATTTTTAATTTCATCTAGCATGAAAAAAAAGTACAAAGGAATAATTTTCCCCATTTTTAGCATAAACTTACTTTTTTTTATTAATAGTAATAAAAGTAAATATTTATAAATAAACCTATATTTCATTGTTCATGTGATTTTTTTTTTTACTTATTCCGTCTTTCTTATATTTTATTTCAATAAATCTTAAAATAGTTTCATGTTCCTATTTTCAAGTTATTTTCATATTATATATTAACATATTATCTTTAAAGCAATAAAACATTTTCACACAAAAGATGGCTAGGAACACTAACTCATTCATCGTGATGTCTTAATTTTTTTGTTTATTTACTATTTTTTTTTCCACTTTTTGTTGTTTTTATTCGTTTTTTTTTTTAAATTAAGTTCTATTTTGTGTTAAATTAATTTAATCCAATCATTTTAGTTAGTTTTTTTTCACACACTAATGCCATCGTTTTGTAAATATGTTTTTTAAATATCATGTGTCACTTTTTATTAGTTTTTTTTTTTCTAATTCAATCTCTACCTTTATTTTTTTTTACTCAATTAAATCCTAATTCTTTTAATTTTAATTATACCTTATATCAATGTTAGATATTTTTTAGAATATATACATTAAATCATTCCACATAAATATTATAATTAATTCTTTTAATTTATTTTTTTTTAAAAAGTGCTTATTTAAAATTATAATACTTTTAAAAAATTAATGAAAATTTTCTCTATCTATTATGTCTACTATGGCAATGAAGATTATTATTGGCTACAAAAACCAACTCACCCTAAACAAAAATATAAATCTTATCACCTAATCACTCATAAAGTAAATTATCTTCGCACGTACTTAGAACTTTATTAAGGAGAAGATATCTCCCAATAATGAATCCTTATGACATTGTTGTTGGAAAACCCCCCCGAGAATCATTTTATTATTAGAGAAAAAAAATAAACAAAAGGAAATACATAGACAACTTTCCCATGTCCTTTGACCTCGAGTACATCCACACTATCCAAAGCAATAATTTAACCCAAACCTTACAACACTCTTATTACGAGAGTATAAGAAATAAAAAGATAAGAAGACTTAAATACAAGCTTGAAGTATCTTTCACTCGGGGCGAAGAACATCATGGACTTAGAGCCCATTATATAATCACTAACACCCACCCCTTGGTTGTCCTATGCAATGTGGGACTTTTCAAGGCATGTTATTTTCATCAGTCCAACATTCTCCACCCTGATTAAAATAAACACATCTTCATTGTCTGTACCAGTAATCATACTCCATCATAAGGAATCAAACTATCCCAAAAATTTCCACTTTGAATCAAACTATCCCAATAATTTCCACTTGAAATCAAACTATCCAAAGAATTTCCACTTGGAATCAAACCATCCCAATAATTTCCACTTGAAATCAAATTATCCAAAGAATTTCCACTTGGAATCAAACTATCCCAAGAATTTCCACTCGGAATCAAACCATCCCAAGAATTTCCACTTGGAATTAAACCATTCAAATAATTTTCACTTGGAATCAAACTATCCCAAGAATTTCCACTTGGAATCAAACCATCCCAAGAACTTCCACTTTGAATTAAGTCATCCAAAAATATTAGCTAATGATTGCGCATAAACACCACACACCCTTCGTCTGACGGAACCATGTCGTAACCTATGACGCAAAACCACAAAACATTGCGAAAAGCAACAAATCGAACATCTGCACTTTGCAACCACCGTGCCATTTGACTCCCTCATTGGAGACGCAATACCCGTCGTCGTAACGCATGTTAACGTAACACCACCATTGACTCTCGTCAAAACAGATATGTAAACCACAAAGCACTTCCTCCACGCACATGCCGCAAACTGTGACTCCCACAAATCAGATCTCCATCATACATGACTCACCAGGCCATGCGAGCACCAACTACGATGTCCTCTGCAAATCCAAGAGCATCTTGCAACATGCGAACTCCACGACAAATCTAACACAACTCATAGTCCTTGTACCACCACGAATCCAGCTACATATTCACCGTGTCAACACAACACCGACAATGATCCTTCCATCAAAATTCTTATTACAACTTTAGCAACCAAGGATGATTCTCCAACAATAAGGAATTAATCTTTTCTGATGTGGAAGATCATACTATGCTGCAACCACAAAGCATACTAAGAAAAAAATCCTACCGAACCATAACTCTTGATACCATTGTTGGGAAAAGCCCCGAGAATCATTTTATTAATAGAGAAATAAAATAAACAAAAGGAAACACATAGACAACTTTCTCATGTCCTTTGACCCCGAGCACATCCTCCAAAGCAATAATTTAACTCAAACCTCACAATGCTCTTATTACGAGAGTATAAGAAATAAGAAGAGTCAAATACAAGCTTGAAGTATCTTTGACTCGGGGCGAGGAACATCATGAACTTAGAGTCCATTATATAGTCACTAACACCCACCCCCTTGGTTGTCCTAAGCGATGTTGGACTTTTCAAGACATGTTATTTTCATCAGTCCAACAATTGCAAACACTAAAATACCACCATTTATAAATTCTCCTTGAAATTCTTTCATCAACAACACAATTCATGTTCATTATCATATAGTCAACTCAATTTATAGAATTAAGGACTATAAAATCCATTTCAAGTATACACAGAACATCCAAAGCAACTAAAGCAGCAAAAACAAGAAAACGGGGCAAATGGTGTTATACATAGAGTACATCCAAACGATGAAAATCATTTCTCTAATCACAAACTTCAAAACAAAGATCCCACCAATCAAAGTGAAAAGTCATGTGTCTAGGATCAATTGTCAAAATTTCAGCTTAATTTAACGGTTAATGAAGCGAAAATCTTCATTTTACCTTGAGGACACAATGTTAAACAACTGGGTAGCGCCCAACCAGAAAGTGGTGCCCAATGCTAATCAATTTGTAAAAACTAGCGTTCAACGTTGCCATGGTGAGGCTCAACATTGTGTTAGATATCAACAATATCAATTTTAGATTTTTAGAAAATTAGGACCTATTTCATAGCTCAAATTGGTACTCCTCCTTTAGGTATTGGTCTAAAATAGTCTTTAAATCATAAGAGTTAGTGCCAACTTGATCAATAACTCAAATCCTACATTTTCTCAAATTCCTTCTCAATCAATCAACTAATCATACAAAATTCATTAAATAGTTTTATACCAAAATACCCATACAAATGATAATTACCAAACTCAATCAATGACAAATGTACACATATCAATCTTTATCAACTCACTCACATAAACAATACAAATTAGTTTCCCTTACCTGACCAAACTACACAAACAACCTTAAGAAAGCTCAACACCTTTAGCTCCATAAGATGATATATGTACACATGGACACATCACAAAGATGATCAGGACATACCTATGATCACTGATCATTAGAGAGTCATCTTGATGACTTAAACGACACATGCAACCAAAAGAAAAATTGCATGCAAACCAAAACAGAGAAAACCCACAAAAAAACAAACGGAAGTTCAATTTACACGGTTGAAGAAATTGACCGGACAAAAAAAAAAGAACTCACCAAGAGAATCATCATAGTGATCTCTAATCTTCAAACAAACTAATAGAGAAAAATAACTCTTAGAGAGAAGTCAAAGACTTTTATAAAAAATAAATTTCTAAAAATGATATATTTTAAAATAATAAAACTCGTTTATAACAATTTTATTTATTCTAAATCTTTTAATATTAAAGTAATGCAGGCTCACTATTTTTAAACTAGTGTCACTTTTAAAACACTATTTTATAAGTTCTTATAGAAACACAATACAATATTATTTATACAAGATTTTTTTTAAGAGAAGTATTAGAAACATTTTTTTTTCTGCAAAATACGCTGAGAAATAATAAGAAGTAATGTTGGTCGGAATTTATTAAAAATTACAAAAAGAAAACTATAGATCCAAAACCGTATTTAATGCATCTGTGTTATTTTTGGTTGCCAATAAATTCTCACCAATAAAAAACTTGTCAGAAAGAGTTTCGAGCATTCCTCTTTTATTTAGTAATAACATAGTATCCGAGACTAAGCAACAATATAAGAATAAAAAAAAAATATCGAGTTAAAATAAAATAGACATGATATTAGTTTTATATTTAGTTTTCAAATAAATTTATTTTTAGCATGCAAACTTCATTTATAATTTATTTTTAAAATGATTAAAAGTATCAATATATCAAAATGAATAAATGTTGAGATTCAGAAAAATTTATAAGGCAACTTCCACATAAATTTTTACTTTTTTTTATTTTTTATAAGAAGACCGTTGCAATTTAGAACTGTAGATTTGGAAACCTATGTTCAATTGTACAATTTAAAACCTACTCTTAGAAAAATCAGACTTCTTAATTGTACAATCTAAAAAAAAAAAATACAATTAAAGATATCCAACGTTACTTTTAATTTTTTACATATTCTCATAAAGTGCAAGTAAGTGCTAAATGAAATATCTTTCTTTTGTTTAGACTCTCTATTTTCCGATAATTTTTCTTTATCTTCAACCCAATTATTTTCCCTGTTTCAAGCATAACCACGTTATTAATTTATTCTATATTAAAAAATATTTAAAAAATCTTTAAAATTACTCTTCATCTTTTCTTAATTATCCGTGAAAATTAAATAGCTTATTAGAATTATTATATTATTAAATAAGTAAATATTTTTTAAATTAACTTGATCCAAACTTTATTTTTATTTTTTATTCATTTATTTATGTATTTTTCTCTGAAAATGTCTCACTTTTACTATTTTCTTTTCTCTAATTCCCTTTGACTTGCATCACAAATCCACATTTCCTCGCTCCTTCTCTCTCTGCCCCGTCATGTACAACTTCTGAGTTCCTTTTCCCATCCCTCAAATTTCTTACAATCTCTTTTTCTCGGAGGTTGGCGACGTTTTGAACTTGCTGTCGGTGAGTTTCATATTCTGCATACGCGTTTCTCTTCTTCTTCTTAATTTCATTTTCCCAATTTATTGTGTTAGTTCGTTAATTTGGTTTAAATGCTTTGTGTTTGATGCAACTGTGTTTCAAGTTGTTGTAGTTTTCCTTTCTTGTTATTTTTTACATTGTGTTTTTTTTTTTTGCACAGAAAAACGAGTGTTTACAGAGTTCCCGATCTTTGGGAATTGTGGTAGGATGATAGGATGATGTTCATGATTGTGTGAGAAATTTGGGTTGTCAGTAATGTGGTGAAATGAAATGGGTTAATTTTGAGAGTTTGTTTTGTGGTGCTAATTCGATGGTTATACTCATAATTGTGTATTGTAATTTGTAACGAAGTTTATGAGCATAGTTCTTATTATACAGAGAAAGTCTGTTTCATTCAAGAGATGAAGGTGAATTCAAATGATAAATGTAACTGCAAAACTAATGATAGTTGCTAAACTAATTATTTATTCTATATAACAGCAAACTTAATATGACAGAAAGAAATTCTGTCATGCGAAAATGTTATTGTGTATACTGCTTTGAGGTTTGTTGTTAGAACAATATACCACTATGTGTAATTGGCTTGATGATAAAAGTGAAAGGGTGGGAGGGATAAGTAGCGGGTTTGAGTATTCCCATTAACAAAATCTAATATATTAATAAATAACATTTAAAAAAGGAAAATTGTGTGCGTGTACTTGGGGTGTATTTGGATTATAGCTTATTGTGGTATATTACTACCTTCTTTTAGTGGTTACTGAGAGAGCTTTTAAGAAAAAAGTTTTGGAACAAAGGATCATGTAGTTATGTGTGAAGTAATGTATTGTGAATTAATAAAGATATGCTTTGCGCATTGAATAAGTTAACTCCTTGGTATTTGTTTCCTCTTGAATCGTTCCCTGGTACGAAGCCGATCATTCAGAAACCTTGATTTGGACCTGAATAAAGGGATCGTATGAAGGAATTTATTGTTAATAATGGATTGAATCAACTATCATTCAATTGCAGGTTATTTTGAAGGGGACCTTGTGCAGGCCATTCTATGTCTTCTGTTACAAATTCTTCACATGTACTACATAAAAATGATGGGGTTCCTGGCCAAGGCTCTAAGATTCTAGGAAGGTAATAAATTGATTCTTATAATACAATTTTTGACAAAAAAATCCATCATTGTCGTACATTGACCCTTTTTAAGATTGTCATTATGTTCTGCAAATGTTGTGTTCATTTTCATACTTTATTTCTACATTTTTTAAAGTTTTAAAAAAAATGATTGTTCTAATCTCTAGTCCAATCAACAGTGAATCAGTAAAATTTTGACCTTAAGTCTCCCAAGCATGGTTACGACCTATCTGGATTTGTTAAAGGTCTTGGACATTCAATGTCATTTTCTTAATAATAAAAGAATACACTTTTAACGCAAAAGTCTCCTGAAGTGACAATTGTTGTTTGGAAGTCCCCTGATATTGGGTATATTAAATGTAATATTGATGGTGCGACTTGTGTGAATCTTGGATTGGTGGCTTGTGCTAGTATTTTCTATGGTAGCAAAGGTGAATTTGTGGGGGGGTTTTATTCCTTTCTTGGCAATGACGTTGCGCTTAAGGCTGAGCTTCTTGGAGCCATGTTAGTCATTGAGCTTGCAGTAATTAGAGGATGGAATTCTTTATGGTTGGAAAGTGATTGACAGTTGACAGTTGGTGGTTGAAGCATTTTGCAATCCTTCCATGGTTCCTCGGTTTAGCTGAGGAAGATGGAAGTGTCGCGTGGCTTTGTGTAATATTTTGAATTGAAAGTTCCTCACATTTTTAGGGAGGGAAATAGATGTATTGATAATAGACATGCTAATTTGGGGGTTGAGTTTAAGATTGAGATCGTGTGGCCATGAATGCTAGAGTATATATTTTCTTGTGTAAGTTTTGATTTTTTAGAAATAGGTTTGGACTGCTAGAGTATAGATTTTCTTGATTCATAGGTTTTGTTTAGGTCCTCCCATGACTTTTTTTGTATTGTGGTTCCTTATTCTCTTGTATATACGTATCCTTGGGAGAGCAGGTGATTGGTGAGATGTGAGGTGGCAACCTAGTCGGGATGTCATATTCTCATAGTGATGCTTTCTTGAGTGATACATTATTAGAAGAAAGGTCTACACTTTTAACAATGAGTGTTTTACAAATAATTTGGAGGAAAAGGGTTCCACCTTAAGGAAGGTGATGTGGTGTTTCTGAGCTATCTTGAAAATTACAATCTGTTATGTCAAGTTGTGATGTAATAAATTTGATGCTTCCATTGTAGGCACAATTTTGAAACACAACTGACTCAAAGAAATTTCAAAAGCAATGATGCACAAAATCACATCCAGGACCAAGATGCCACACCAGCCACGGTAATAAAGTAAACTAGTAAATTTTATACAGGAGATTCTGGCAGAAAAAAAATGCTAGAAGGCGTCACAATGCATTCATGCATTTTTTTTTTCTTTGAAAGATACAAGGTGCTTCATACAATTCCATCATATTTTAAGTTTGTTTGTAGGAACTTTATTCACGAGCAAGGGGGCAAGAAGAGGAGATCCTCTCCCTCCGTGAACAGATTGCTTTTGCCTGCATGAAGGTACAAAATATACACGTGTCAGTTATGTCTATTTACATCTTCAACTTTTGAGGAAATTAACCAAATTTAATGGAAGCAGGAACTGCAGCTGTTGAATGAGAAATGCAAACTGGAGAGGCAATTCTCTGAACTAAGAATGGTTAGTAAATGTCTTTGTAAATAGTTATATTTTAGCATCTTACTTATATAGCATCAGTCTTAAACTTTGAATGTTACATTTCTATTAGGCAGTTGATGAGAAGCAAAGTGAAGCTATTTCATCTGCGTCTAATGATTTGGCTCGAAGAAAAGGTTATCTTGAAGAAAATTTAAAACTTGCTCATGATTTGAAAGTAAGTATTGTTTCATGATGATATCAATATTTTATTGACCCTCTTTTCATTATTTTATTGTGTTGTTGCTACTTTTATGGCTATTTATTATTGGTAGTGATGGAATGCTACCATTACCTATATAATTAAAGTTAGCTGGTGTGTTGATTCTCTACTGTGGTTGTTGATGTCGATTAATGGCTTTCTATTTTTATTTGAATTCATTTTAGAATGGACCCAAAATAATCTCTGCTTAACTTAAAAGTTCCCAATTTGCACACTAATTTTATTTCTGCTGGTGCAAGTATAAATTTTCATTAAAACGCCTAAAAAAGTTAAGTTGAAAGAAATTTTGATATAAGAAACAATTTACATCAAGAAAGATTTAATCAGGTTACACTAATCATTTGGTTGCTGTAGTGACACTCTCATGGACTTGGTTTCAATATGACAAAAACATATGCTGTAGTTCCCGTTAGGGCATATAGGGACTAAAACTTTAAAACCAAAGAATCATAGTTACAGCAGGAACCAATGTGTTAGATGGAGTCAAACTTAATTTTTTCCCATGTAGGGACTGATACCTAAATAAGTGTTACCCATAGGGACCAAATGATTATTTTAACCATTTAAGTACCCCAAAAGTTATACTCATGCGCATTGGTTCTCAGGAGACTGTTATATATTTTTATGTTACATACTCACAAAATTGAAAGCCTGTTAGGCCTGAATAATGCATAAACGGAACAGTAGCTAATCATGATCTATGGCAGCACATTGCCTAGACCTGGGGAGCAGGATTCTGTCACTATGCAAAGAGCGATTCATCTCTGTTTGGTGAAGTGGCAGGGTGAGTGTAATCCACTCCTGGAGCGGTTTCTCATCCACTACAGTGAATATGTCATTTTCTCTATCCCCCTCTTTGTCCCTCTCTCATTGTTCCATGCTATCTATCTCATGCAGTAGCTGCACTTATAAGCCAAAACCACCCACAAGTTGACATTGGTCTGTATTATAATTAAAAAATATTAATAAATATATTATAGCATTTACGGGAGAAATAAAAAAATATTGAAACTGCATATTTCTAAAATTATATGCATCATTCTAGTATTTTTATAAAAGAGAATAGACCACTAAATATTTTTTAATGATCTATTAATTGTGTTTACTTTTTGTACTTTGTTTCTCCATAGTGATGAATACAATGATATTGTAAGATTTTAAAGAAGAAATATGATTTAAATTAATTTTTTAAAAAGTGTTTGCTGATAAAACTTTTAAAAGACTAATATAATGAAATTTAAAAAGAGTTTGAAAAACAGACTAGTTGTTGAAAACTTTTAAAACTTTTAACAAGAGTTTTGAAAATGCTTTTTGACTTTTAGATGTTGTAAGCACTTTTTCCTGATTATCTACTTTTTGTTTTGTTTAGATATACTATCAGATTTTATTATTAATTATGAACAAGTACACGAATCTTGAATATTTTTTCTCTTTTTGAGCATACATATGTAGTAATAATTGTTTAGTAGGTATGCAATATATTCAAATTGAAGTCTATCCCATTTTGGGGTCGGGCACTCCATGCTGCAATCCGGGATTGACTACTATGGAAAGGACAAACCATCATTCTTGTGTCGTTGTGTATATGTAAAATGGGATATTAATAATGAAAACATCTTTTCATTTACTAGGTTATCAGGTTAAGGTTAATAAAAACGCATTTATTAGACAATTATCTTCCGTTCACATTTTCTCTCAAATGACAAAAATTATCTGGCCAATTTTTGGGCTTTGAGCATTATGAGCTTTATTATTAGGTTAAGGTATAAAGACAAATTCATAAGGAAACTATCTTCCATCCTCATTTCTCCAAAATTTCCAAAACTTCCTCTCTTTGACAAAATAATCTTGGCCACTTTTTGGGCATTGAGCAATATGATCAAACCTAAGAGGCAAGAGAACATCAAAATATAACTTCCAGAATCCAACTAGAGGCATGATTGACCTCCAGTGTCCATAGATTGGACAGTACATTGTGACTGGCTGGTGCTCAAATGGATATTAATGTGTAAGTGAATAACCTAAAGAATAGGCATAATGTAGGAATTCATCATAGTTTTCCAGACGTTGTAGCATAGTATAGTGTAGTCAGTACAGTTCATTCCTGCAGAAAATAACTAAACAAATTTTAAAGCCAATATTAATGACGCCTTATGGAAAAGAAAGTAAAGTAAGATAGAATAAAATAAAATAAACAAAGTAAAGCAAGATTAGTGAAGGCTCAAACAAAAGACACTAAAGATAAGGTAAAAAAAAGCAGTATAACGCAGTACATGAGAATTCTTTACAGTGGGTTTTGGGAAATGTAGAATTATGCAGCTTTACCTTATGACCAAACAGATTAATTCCTTGATTTGAACCTATGACCTCCGAGTCACTCGACAAGTACCTGGTTGTGCTGTGCCTTGGAAGTAAAATGCTAATTAGTTAATGGAGATTAGATACAATGTATAAAGACAGACTAGTTGAAGGAGAATGACTGGAACTTTCTTTTTTCTCCTTCTGTCAATGATAAAAAAGGTCAAGCATAATAATGAAGAGAATCAAGTTATTGAAAAATGGAATATTTTATTTAAATGTCTTGAATCTCCGATATCATCCTTTCCTTCACTGTTTTTGTTATAATTATAGAAACAAAGAGTTGATCCTATATAATCAGGAATAACTAGATTATATATGCATTATTAGGAATATTTTTATTTATTTTCGTATCATATCTTTGTTTAGAGGATATTAAATCTTTTCTATTTATTGTATTGATTCTTTTTTCTCAATATAATAAAGCACCCATGCCGTCACAAAAACACTGTTTCAGCACAATGTTTGTTTCTTAAAATGTAATGTTATTTATTTTATTATTATTTCTTTTGTGGATACCCAGCTTTAGGGTTAGGGTTTAAGGTAAGGACCTCACCTTACTTTGTAAATCCTGCATATACATCAACAAAAAGCAAAGCACTGAATACACTGTATTTCCTCCATATTATTTATTCAAGTCTGTCTTCCCTAGAGTTTAACAATTTTTATATATGTGGAGGACCCTGCTCTATCCCTAAGACGGCTCATTGATGGCTCTCCCCTTTTGTTCAAGTTCTCCTCTAAATGATTTTATCTTTGATGGCTCCAATTACTAACTTACAAAGGAATGTATTCTCTATTACATTCGTCTTATCATTACTACTAAGTTTCCCCCATACAGTTCTTTAGGCATTGCATTTTTAGTTTCTGTATTAAGTCCACTGCCAAATATATGTTTGATTGGTCTATTTTTATAATTGGGCCATCTTCTTTTGAGCATAGTTAGTCATTTTACTAGTGGTTGTGTGACGATGTTGTACTGTTTATGGTTGAATGTATAGCCTGGCAATGGACGTCATAGCATTTTCTTAGCTTTGTAATAGCTGCCAGAATCACCTTGTTCTCATTTGTAGTTCAAGTTCCCTACATTACTGCCATTTCTGAAACAACAAGGATTTATTTTCTTGGAATCTTTCATTGAGTCTTCACTTAATTGAGCTAAATCTGTTATTAAAAGATCTAAAATAACAATGATCAATTCATTATAGAAAAGATATTTTCTCAAAATATGTGGTTGAAGTCATATATTAATAGAGATTATTTCCTTAATTATACCAAATCAAGCGCTAGTTATATGCTTATTTTGCAATTGATCAAATATTATATGGATTTGATACACACACATAACTTTTCTTTATTCATGAACTTCTGATTACTATTTTTGATGTACTTGTTCTTATAGGCTGTAGATGATGAGAGATATATCTTCATGTCTTCTATGCTGGGGTTGCTTGCTGAATATAGTCTTTGGCCTCGTGTTATGAACGCCTCTTCAATATCTAGCTGTGTAAAGGTATGAAATATGTGGTCTTGTATATGATAGGTTAAACATTATAATGCATTGATCTTTGCATGTCCTGTACTCGTGTCATGTCACTTGTTTCATGAATTCTTAAGTGACCTTTGAATGCCAATTTTTTTTTTGAGCTGACGAAAAATTCTTGGACATGGATTAAGAAGATTGAATGATCCTGAGAGCATAAAGCATTCATCCGCTGACTGTTGATATGTATTTGGTGCAGTGTGTATCTTTTTGTTTTCGGAATTTATATTTTGGTACAATATTTGATTTTATAATGGGCAGATTCTGCAATTTAGTTTTTAACAATAGAGAGAAGAGATGCTCAAGGATTGTGTTAATACATCTGCAAGTTGATCATTTGATCCGACAAATTCGATACAAATTTCTATGTGTTATATATTTTTAAGATATTGTTAGTTACAATATCTTATCCTAGTTACAATATTGTGTATTTGGACTTAACCCATATTTTCTGGTATTATTCTTTATTATAAATATATTATCCTATGTGTATTTTCTTCACAAGGGGGAATTAATCCTATACCTAGTTTTCACTATTTTCACACTTTGGATAACAACTTTTCCTGAATAAAATGACAATCAACTTCGATGTGTTTAGTTCTTTCATGGAACACTGGATTGGAAGCAATGTGGAGAGTAGTCTTGTTATCACAATACATTTTCATTAGCTGAATATTACAAAATTTTGATTCTGGTAAGAACGTAAGAACTGTTTTACCCATATAAGCTCACAAGTAAGAGATGACATGCTCTATACTCAACTTCGGTAGATGATCAGACAACAACATTTTGCTCATTACTTTTTCAAGAAATAATATTTCCTCTAAGCAAAACACATTATCTTGTAGTAGAGCATCTATCCATAGGATAACCAACCCGATCAACATCCCAATAACTTAAATTTTGGGTATTCCCTTTATCTTCATAAAGTATTCCTTGCCCTTGAGCTTTTTTGAGATATCTTAGGATGCGAATGACAACATTCGAGTGATCAATATATGGTTTTTGCATGAATTGACACAACACCAGCTGCAAAGGACATTCTGATCTAGTAATAGTGAGATAAATAAGTTTTCTAACCAGTCTTCTATATCTTTCTGGATAAGAAAGCTTGTCCTTGTTCTGCCATTAATTTTTTATTTGGATCCATTGGGTAATTTACTAGTTTACAGTCAGACATATATGTTTCTTTCAGGATATGAAGAGCATAATTTCTTTGAGAAATTACCATTCCTTTGATTGAGCTACTTCAATGATTGCATAGATGCTCCTTTAACTGATGAATTTTAGCAAACATCATTTCTTGTGATAACTATATCATCCACATACTTTATTAAGTATACACATAGAGTTATGACAATAGAAAACAGAGTGGTCTGCCTCGCTGGATTTCAGTCCAAAGGATTGAACAATGTGGCTGAACTTTATGAACCAAGTATGTGGAGATTGCTTGAGACCATAGAGAGAGCGGGATAGCTTACAATTCCTTTAAAACACAATTGAACCTTCCCTTGTGTTTTTCCTATTTTCGAAGCATGTTTCTTTGAGAAAGTTTGGTAACCTAGAGAAGCAAATAACAAGATAGTATCCTATTCTAGTGCAAAAAGATTTATTTTGAGCCCTTGCTCAAGGTATGTGAAGGTTTGGATGAAAGTTATATTTGATGACCTTAAATTAAAGTTTGACATCCCTATACAATTATATTGTGATAATAATTCAGCCATGAACATTATAGTACAACATGATATGACCAAACATCTTAAAATTGACATACATTTCAATAAAGTTAATCTTGATAGAAGTGGTTACAACCTATGTCCCTAAAAGATTTTAGATAGCAGACATACATCTTCACTAAGGGGCTTCTTCAAGGCAGATTTCAAGACCTCTTATTGGGAATGATTGATATTCATTTACCAACTTAAGGGGGAAGTGTTGTAAATAGAGTATTATTAGGATAAAAATATCCTCAATATCTCTATAGTAATTGGAAGAAAAATATTTAGAATCTTCCTATTCATTTAACATTTTTATTATTTTAGAGTTTAATTGTTACAAATAGAGCTGATGGGAATGTAATTCATGTAATTGTGATCAATGAAATAATTCAGTATTTCCTTACACAGTTTAGGTCCATCAACTCAAATGAATGATGACAATTTATATCTCTTCATTACATTGTTCATAATGATGATGAGCATTGGGGGAATGAGTTGGTTTTTGATGATGATCTCTCTCTTAATTGGGCAATTGTTTATGAAGCTTTAGGTGTTAGTGAGCCAATAATTTATACAAGGAGTAAAGCAAACAATAAAAGAAAGCAACCATCCAGTAATGGTATTGGTATGGGATCTTCTCAAGCTTCCAAAAAAGGAGGTGCAACTTTGGCCTCAAAACAAAGCAAGGGCAAAGAGATGATTCAAGTTGTGGGTTGATGATGAATTGGAATTTGATAGTTCTAACTTTGAGTCTGAAAATATTGAAGAGGACGAGGGATATACTTAGATAACATTGAAGATAATTATGTTGGAATTGAGGAAGAGCTAAATGATTAGAAATCTAAGATATTTATCTTATATTTTGTTATTTTAAGTTTTGAACTTGAAATTTGTGGTGTTTTTGATTTGATGTAATTGTTATTTGAATTTCTGGAAATAATATTATTATTAGTTATGATTGTCTCTTTCACTATTCTTGCTTTACACTTATATTTTTTGTATTTTTTTAAACTATCTATCTATCTGTTCCTATCTCGATTTCAAGGATCAAGATCAAGAACGAAGTACTCTTCCTCACCCTTCAATATCAACAAGTTCAATATCAACAAGTACCCGGTATGATTGATTTAGTATTTGCCTATACTGCTTATGAGAGAAGAAGAGAAAGAATGAGTTCTCTCAAAAGCAGTATAGGCAAATACTAAATCAATCATACTGGGTACCGATTGATATTGAAGGGTGAGGAAGAGTACTTTGTTCTTGATCTTGATCCTTGAAATCGAGATAGGAACACTTTCTATCTACCTATATATATATATATATATATATATATATATATATATATATATATTTTGATATAGGATTTTTGGGGTCCCCTAAATTTTCCATTGTTCGATATCTAGTTCTTGATAACACGTTATGGTCCCCTACATTGGGGTCCCCTTAATTCTTTTAGATATTCTAAATTTTTTTATTGGTCCTTGTCCAGCATTTACATGATCAATTACAATGGAGGATTCGAAGTTCACATGTAAGTTTCTGCACTTTTGATGATTCACTACCGGTCTTCAGCATTATAATTTGTGTCACTATCTTGGCTACATCCTTGTGAAAAGCAGTGTTAGAAATCTCTACTGAAAATTATAATATCACATGTTCATAGTGTAGAAACGGATGCTATACATAAAACATTGTTCACATTGTTGATTACATGTTCCTTGCTTCATAAATTTTAGGCAGTCTTCATATCTAGAGGTTTCTTTACATAAATATGTGCTTTTACTGTATTCTCATTTATTTTTCCACCTAGTTATTCATTTTAATATTTGTTTCCATTATATGGGTGATTAAATATTTCTTGACGTGCATACTTTCAGTCGCATTATTGATTTATCATTATAGCTCCTTTTGGTTCATGCTTTGGTTTTAAGTGAAGTCTCTATTTGATTTTGTCAATTTGCAGTCAATGGTTGATTGATTATTTAAAAGATAGTGGCTACTCTTTTTGGACAGGATAGAATTGGAGAGTTGAGCTCTGTGCTAGAAACCCGTGCTGATAACGGTAATCATGTTGTTGAAAGTCCAGGTTCTGGAAATTTGACAAGTCACAATCATAATGATTTCATGGTACTATTGGCATGTAATTTTCTTTCATGCTTTGTCCTTATACTTTTTGTGTTTGTCATCTTATATTTTTGTTTTTGTCCTCATTAATTATAATTTAACTTAAATTCAGTTTCAGCATAACTTCTCCCAACAAAATCTTATCGGTAATGAACAAACTCATCAGTCAACAAGCAATATGGCAGGATATATGCACCCAGCACTTAATGCAGATGTAAACTGGTCTATCAAAGCATTCAACTATCAGCAGATTTCTAAGGCTGATAGGTTCGTATTGTTTGTCCACTTGTGATGTTTACTAGTGAATATACCTTAACTGTCAATGGTTAGGAGCAACGTGTAGCATGGCATCTTGAGCTGTAGTTGTGGGTCTGCAAACACTCATGGCCATCTCGTATTCTTTTAGTTCCATCGGCAGTCTGAAAAGATTATTGGAAAATGGTCAAGAAATTTCGACTGGTGGTTTTTTGACCTAATATGATGGGAAATGTTTACTTCTATTTTACCATTTGTCTATCTGCACTTTCAACTTTGACAGACACATTTACACACACAATAGAAAAGAGGAACCAACTTGACTATTTGATCTAACTTGAATGTTCGTGATCAGAAGTTTTTTTTTAAGGTGACAGCTATTTAGAGAAGTAATGTGACTTTATAATTTTATGTTGATCATACTGTATGATCCTATGGTTGGATTTGTTCAGGGAGGTATTCCCGCATGGTTCAATTGATAAAGTTGGAGTGCAGGACAAAAACATGGAAAGAAATTTTGTTAATGTCAACATGTATCAACCTCAACCTGAACTGGATGAGACAGCTTCGTCTGTTTCTGAGGGTAACTCATGTTTTTTATTTTAATATATATATATATATATATATATATATATATATATATATTTTTTTATATATAGTATATATTTTTGTACTGACGACTGATATTTCTAGATGGCCCTGGCATTGAGAATTTTCAAATTTCTGGTGATGCTATTCCGGGAGAAAAGCTTCTTGGATGTGGATATCCAGTTCGTGGAACTTCTCTTTGTATGTTTCAGGTGAATTATCTTTCCATTAATTTTGAAAACTTGGCATATCGTCCATAATTTCCATCTCTATTATTTACTGATATCGCCATTATTCTTGGCTTCAAACCAGTGGGTTCGGCATCTTGAGGATGGCACTAGACACTACATTGAAGGTAGATTGGATTTATACCTCTGGTCATTTATGTTTGGAATTTTATGCCTGTTTTCTTAGTGGACTGTTCTAATAGAAGTTTTAACATAAACATGATAATTGCTTTTCATCTATGTTTTTCTTGAATCAGGAGCCACAAATCCAGAGTATGTAGTTACAGCTGATGATGTTGATAAATTGATAGCAGTTGAGTGTATTCCAATGGATGATAAAGGCCGTCAGGTTTGAAATAAATTAGTTACATGCCCAGTCTGTCATATATGTTGTGTATGTTATTTGATATACTTATTGCCATATCTATGGATGCTATAAATGCATCGAGTTTTATTATTTTATATTAGGATATGCTTGTTGGATAAGACTTCGCTATCATGTTGCAAAAGCAAAATATGGAATTTGTGTTTCAATTTTGAACCTATATTAGTCTTCTACGCTAAAGTTTTGTGATTCTATATTTATAGAAGAAAATTACATCAGAAATATTTATATAAGTTAATGCTGACAGCTCATAAGTATAACATATAACAATTTTCCAATACAACTACTAACTACCTACAGTAAATATCCATTCTAACAACTACCTATATTTAATACATATTCTAATTCTAACACTCCCCTTAAACTGAAGCATACAAATTGTATGTATCATGTTAAGAACAAATAAATTCAATTTGAGGTTCCTTTAGAGATTTTGTGAACACGTCTACAAGTGGATCATTGGATCCGACAAATACCGTACAAATTTCTTTGGACAACAACTTTTCTTAGATTGAATGGTAGTCTAGTTCTATGTGTTTAGTCCTCTCGAATTGGAAGTAATGCAGAGAGAAACTTGGTTATTGTTGAGAATAAAGAAGATAGGGATTGAGATTAATCTCCCTTGTGTATAAACCACACATAGGGTAATCTATTTATAATAGAGAGAGGTACAAGTAAAAAAAGTAACTGAAAATAAAAAGATTAAATA